>Ga0169931_10000691_pt1:0-55000 | contig 56133 bp, 48 predicted proteins | sample Kivu_15m_20L_FD_129675 | JGI IMG/M metagenome (GOLD analysis project Ga0169931, IMG submission 129675) | Freshwater microbial communities from Lake Kivu, Western Province, Rwanda to study Microbial Dark Matter (Phase II) - Kivu_15m_20L... | ecosystem: Environmental > Aquatic >...
GCATCACGGTACTGCCAATGCTGGCCTACATCGGCCTCGCGGGCCTGCTCGCCTGGCTGGCGATGGTGGTGCTAGGTATGGTGGGCCCCCCGGGAGTCGAACCCGGCACCAACGGATTATGAGTCCGCTGCTCTAACCAAGCATGAGCTAGAGGCCCGAAGGGCGGGGCCGACGAGGACGCCGACCCGTAGTCAGATACGGCAAGAGTTTAGGTCTCGCCGTCGAGGAAGCTGCGCAGCTTGTCCGAGCGGCTCGGGTGACGCAGTTTGCGCAGTGCCTTGGCTTCGATCTGCCGGATACGCTCGCGCGTCACGTCAAACTGCTTGCCGACCTCTTCCAGCGTATGGTCGGTGTTCATCTCGATGCCAAAACGCATCCGCAAGACCTTGGCTTCGCGCGGGGTCAGGCTGTCCAGCACGTCGCGGGTGGCATCCGACAGGCTGCGATAGACCGCCGCGTCCATCGGCGCGATGGTCGTCGTGTCTTCGATGAAGTCGCCCAAGTGCGAGTCGTCGTCGTCGCCGATGGGCGTCTCCATCGAGATCGGCTCCTTGGCGATCTTCATGATCTTGCGGATCTTGTCCTCGGGCATCTCCATTTTCTCGGCCAGCGTCGCCGGATCGGGCTCCTCGCCTGTCTCCTGCAGGATCTGCCGCGAGATGCGGTTCATCTTGTTGATGGTCTCGATCATGTGCACCGGGATGCGGATGGTCCGCGCCTGGTCGGCGATCGAGCGGGTGATGGCCTGGCGGATCCACCAGGTGGCGTAGGTCGAGAACTTGTATCCGCGGCGGTATTCGAACTTATCGACCGCTTTCATGAGGCCGATGTTGCCTTCCTGGATCAGGTCGAGGAACTGCAGGCCGCGGTTGGTGTACTTCTTGGCGATCGAGATCACCAGACGCAGGTTGGCCTCGGTCATCTCGCGTTTGGCGCGGCGGGCCTTGCTCTCGCCCGTGGTCATCTGGCGGTTGATCTCTTTCAGCTCTTTCAGCGGGATGCGAGCGTCGGCCTGGATGCCGGCAAGGCGTTTCTGGGTTTCCACCAGTGCCGGCCGCAGGCGTTTGAGGCCATCCGACCATGGTTCGCCCGAGGCGATCTCGGTGTCGATCCAAGCTTCCGAACCTTCGTTGCCTGGAAAGCGGGCGATAAAGTGCTGGCGCGGCATGCGCGCGCGATCGACACAGAGCGTCATCATCTCGCGCTCGTATTGGCGGACCGCGTCGACGGTGGCCCGAAGTTTGTCGCAGAGCGCCTCGATCTGCTTGGCAGTAAAGCGGATGTGTTGCAGTTCAGCCGAGATCGCTTCTTGCGTCTGGCGGAAGGTCTTGCTGGTGTGTCCGTCTTTCTTCGACAGCGCTCCGTTCATCTTGGTGTAGAGCTCGCGGACCCGGTCAAAGTGCACCATGGCATCGACCTTGAGTTGCGCCAGGGCAGCGGCCGCCATGGCGCTGTCAGCGGCACCGCCATCGTCCTCTTCCTCTTCCCCGTCGGCGTCGTCAGCCTCTTCGGTGGTCGCTTCAGCCGTCTCGGCGGCGGGCGCCGCCTGGTCTTCGCCGTTTTCGTCGACCAGGCCGTCGACCAGTTCGTCGATGCGCATCTCTTCGCTGGCAACCTTGTCCGCCAATTCGAGAATCTCGGCAACCGTGTTGGGGCAGGCTGAGATGGCCTGGATCATGTGCTTCAAGCCGTCTTCGATGCGCTTGGCGATCTCGATCTCGCCCTCGCGTGTCAGGAGGTCGACGGTGCCCATCTCGCGCATGTACATGCGCACCGGGTCGGTGGTCCGGCCGAACTCGCTGTCGGCGGCGGCCAGTGCGGCTTCGGCTTCTTCGATCGCATCTTCGTCGGCGACTGGTGCCGGCGCGTCGGGGCTGAGCACCTCGTCGGCAGCCGGCGCTTCGTCGAACACCTGGATGCCCATGTCGTTGATCATGCTGACCACGCCTTCGAGCTGCTCGGCGTCCAGCATGTTCTCGGGCAGGTGGTCGTTGATCTCGGCGTAGGTCAGGTAGCCGCGTTCCTTACCGAGCACAATCAGGCTCTTAAGGCGGGTCCGGCGATCGTCTTGATCACCGTTCGGCTCGAGTCCCTGTTGGGTTTGGTTGGGCAGCGTGCTCATACGGGTCCCTAGATGCGGCTAACCCGCCATTATATCAAGGTCCGGAACTCAGGTACCGGCACCATTGTCGTGATCGGGTGAAAACCCCTTCTGACGGCGCATCTGTTCTAGCCAAGCGCGGCGCTCGGCTTCGTTCATGCGCGATAAATCAGCCGGCGGGGCAACGGCCGGGCGGGCCATGCGAGCGACCAGCTCGTCCACCTCGGCGGCGAAATCGATCGCGTCCGGGAGGTCACGGATCAGGCGCAGCGCCATGCGGTACTGATCCGCGTGCGGCGACTCGCGGAGCCTTCCAGCAAGCTGGTCGGCATTCAGCAGCGGCTCAACCTGCAACCAGTCGAGTACACCAGCCAGGGCCAGCGACATCGGGTCGTCGCCGGTCGGGCGTGGAACCCGCTGCGCCAGGGCGGGCACGCGCATCAGCCGCGCCAGGATGGCCGCCTCGATGCCACGCGCGTGACCGGCACGCGGCACGCCGGCGGCGTTTGTCGGACGCGAGGCCGGGGTCGCGCCGGTTAGACGTGCATATTCGCTGTCGCTCAGGCCGGCGGCCTCGGCGATGCGCTTGCGCAGCAACAAGCCCAGCGCCGGGGCACTGATCTGCCGCAGCAGCGGCTCGGCGCGATGCACCACCTGCGCTGCCGCCTCGATGGCATCGCCCTCGGCGCGCTCTGTGAGCTCGCGCACCATGAAGTCGGCCAGCGATACAGCACCGCCTAGCGCAGCGCGGAAACCATCGGCGCCGACCGTGCGGACGAAGCTGTCGGGGTCCTCGCCCTGGGGCAGGAATAAGAACTTCAGCCGTGCATCGTCGCGCAGTACGCTCAGGCTGTTCTCCAACGCACGCCATGCCGCACGCCGCCCGGCGGCGTCGCCGTCGAAGCAGAACACCACCTCATCGACCACCCGCAGCAGCTTCTGCACATGCGTTGGGGTGGTGGCAGTGCCCAGTGTGGCGACTGCATTCGCCACCCCGTGTTGAGCGAGCGCAACCACATCCATATAGCCCTCGACGACGATCGCCCGGTTCTCGCTGCGCAGGGCAGTACGCGCCGGCCACAGTCCAAACAGCTCCCGACCTTTGTTGAACAGGGGTGTCTCTGGGCTGTTCAGGTACTTCGGTTCGCCGCGGTCGAGCACGCGGCCGCCAAAGCCGATCATGCGTCCACCGGCGTCGGTGATCGGGAACATGATGCGGTCGCGGAAGCGGTCGTGGCGCCGGCCGTTATCGCCAGCGACGACCAGCCCGCAGTCGGCCAGCCCGAGGTTATCGCGATAGTCGGGGAAGGCGTGGGCGAGGCCATCCCAGGCATCGGGCGCATAGCCCAGCCCGAATTGGCGCGCGATCTCGCCAGTCAGGCCACGGCTCTTCAGGTAGTCGATGGCGCGCGGCGACGCCCGCAGTTGCTTGCGATAAAAGGTGGCCGCAGTATCGAGCAGCGGTCGCAGCGTTTCCAAGCGACTGCGGGCGGTGGCCTGTGCCGGGTCACGGTCGTTCGGCACTTCAAGCCCAAGTTGTCCGGCCAGGCTTTCGACGGCCTCGACGAAGCCGACGTTCTCGTACTCCATGACAAAGCGGATGGCGTTGCCGTGAGCCCCGCAGCCGAAGCAGTGGTAGAACTGCTTGGCCGGGCTGACGGTGAACGACGGCGAGCGCTCGTCGTGGAAGGGGCAGCAGGCGCTCAGGTTGGATCCGGCGCGCTTGAGCTGGATGCGCTTGCCGACGACATCGACAATGTCGAGCCGGCTGAGCAGCTGGTCGATGAAGGGCTGCGGGATCATCGCGCGTCCGATTGTCCGCCGTGATGGCGGCGTCGAGCGATTATAGGAGGGGTGGTCGGTTGCAGGGCGTGTCGCCGACAGCCCCGGATGTGATTCAGGCGAGCAGCGCCTTCAGGCGGGCCGAGACCGCTGCCATGTCGGCACGCCCAGCCAGATGGGGTTTGGCAGCGGACATCGCCTTGCCCATGTCCTGCATGCCGGTCGCCCCGGAACTGGCGATCGCTTGTTGCAAGATGGTCTCGATCTCGGCCGGACTCAACTGGGCGGGCATGTAGCCCCGCAGGACTTCGATCTCGAAGCGCTCAGCGGCAGCCAGTTCGGGCCGGCCACCGGCGTCGTACTGGGTCGCTGCATCACGGCGCTGTTTGATTAGCTTCTCGACAATGCCCAACACGGCCGCATCGTCGATTTCGATCCGCTCATCGACCTCTCGTTGCTTGACGGCAGCAAGCAGTAGGCGCAGGGCATTCAGCCGGGCCTGCTCACGAGCACGCAGCGCCGACTTTATATCGTCAGCGATCTGCGACTTCAGCGACATGCGGCTTAGTAGAGCTTCTTCGGCAGCATCTGGCTGCGGATGCGCTTGTAGTGGCGCTTCACCGCAGCGGCAAGCTTGCGCTTGCGCTCGGCGGTCGGCTTTTCATAGAACTCGCGGGCGCGCAGTTCGGTCAGCAGGCCGGTCTTTTCAATCGTGCGCTTGAAACGGCGCATGGCCACTTCAAAGGCTTCGTTCTCACGGACTCGTACGCTCGGCATGTACACTCCAAATCAGGGCTCTGGCCCGAGACGCCGGGCCGGAAGAACCCGCAATTATACTCAGGCAGCGGCGCTTGCAAAGCCCCAGCGCCCCCGATCGAGCCCACCCTCTACATTGTGAACTCCCCCGCCAGTCTGCCTCCTGTCTGCGTTCTGGGAATCGAGACCTCCTGCGACGAGACCGGTATCGCCCTCTACGACACCCGCCGCGGATTGTTGGCGCACGCCCTGCACACGCAGGCGGCGATGCATGCCGAGTACGGCGGTGTCGTGCCCGAGCTGGCCTCGCGCGACCATATCCGCCGCGTCGGGCCGTTATTGCACCAAGTGCTGGCAGAGGCCGGCAGGACGCTGAATCAGGTCGACGCCATTGCCTACACCCGTGGGCCTGGTCTGGCTGGCGCCTTGCTGGTGGGGGCCAGCGTAGCGCAGGGCTTGGCCTTGGCCTTGGGGCGGCCGCTGGTCGGGGTGCACCATCTCGAGGGGCACTTGTTGTCCCCTTTATTGTGCGATCCGGCCCCTGCATTCCCATTCGTTGCGCTGCTGGTCTCGGGCGGACATACACAGCTGATGTATGTCGAGGGTGTCGGTCGCTATCTGCTGCTGGGCGAGAGCGTCGACGATGCCGCCGGTGAGGCCTTCGACAAGACTGCCAAGCTGCTGGGACTGGGCTACCCGGGCGGTCCGGCGGTTGCCGCTTTGGCGGCTGAAGGTCGCCCCGGGGCGATACGCTTGCCGCGACCGATGCTCGACAGTGGCGATCTCGACATGAGTTTTTCCGGGCTGAAGACCGCCGTAGCGACGGCGGTGACCCGCCTGCCAGCCGACGATGCGCAGGCTCGTGCCGATCTCGCTCGGGCGTTCGAAGATGCAGTGGTCGACGTGCTTTTGGCGAAGTCGCTGTCAGCCCTGCGGCAGTGTGGCGCCAAGCGCCTAGTGGTTGCCGGCGGGGTTGGCGCCAACCGTCACCTGCGGGAGCGACTCGCAGCTGAGACACAGCGAGGAGGATTCGAGGTGTTCTTCCCCGACCTGCAGTTTTGCACCGACAACGGCGCGATGATTGCGCTGGCCGGTGCCCTGCGTCTGGCCGATGCCGATCGTGATGCGGCCACGGGTGTTTGCCCCCGCTGGCCGCTGGATTCGCTGGCTCCGGTCGATTGTCCTAGTCTCCTTGTCGGGGGCGGCTAAGCCACAGGCGCTGAAAGCGGCCGTCTGAGGTGCGCGCCACTGATCCCGCCAGTTCCAGTTCAGTGAGTGTCGCCATTGCGGCGCCAGCCTCTTGTGGGCAGCGTCGCAAGAGCTGGTCGAGACTGCAGGGTGCATCGCCCAGGGCGTCCAACAGCGGGTGGCCGTTGTCCGCCGGCGGGCTTGGCTCTCGCGCAGCAGGTGGGGCCAGTTGACCAAGTGCTGGCAGAAGGTCAGCGAGGCTCTCGACCAACGCCGCGCCTTGGCGAATGAGGGCGTGACAGCCGCGCGACTGCGGGGCGTGGATCGAGCCAGGGATGGCGAACACCTCGCGGCCCTCGTCCAGTGCGTCGCGGGCGGTCTTCAGCGAGCCGCTATCCAGAGTCGCTTCGACCACCAGGCAACCTAGCGACAGACCGGCGATGATGCGATTGCGACGGGGAAAGTTACCGGGCAGTGCGGCCATTCCCGGTGGAAATTCGCTAATGACGCAACCTGATCTGGCGATCGTCTGCTGTAGATCGCGATGACTGGGCGGATAGACGCGGTCAGGTCCGACCCCCAGCACTGCCACCGTCGAGCCGATGCCGGACAAGGCGCCGCGATGTGCTGCGGCATCGATACCACGCGCCAGTCCGCTCACGACAGTGATGCCGGCGGCCGAGAGTGCCGCTGAAAAGGCCTCGGCGTTTTCGCGTCCAGCCGGTGTTGGGTGGCGGCTACCGACCACCGCTAGGGCGGGTCCGTGCAATAAGTCGGTGCGCCCCTCGACGAACAATTCCGCTGGCGGTCGGGCGATGCGCGTCAGCAGTTCGGGGTAGCCGGCCTCGCCAAGCCGCAGCACGCGTCGCCCGGGAGCGCCGTCAAGCCAGGCCGCGCGACGTTCCGTGGCGGCATCATCGAGCAGCGACGGGCTCATGCGTCGGAGGCTCGGTCGCGCAGTACCTGCGCCGGCCGTGTAGAGAGCGGCGATATAATCACCGGACAAGAGACATATCCGCCTGAAACCAGGCTTGCCGACACACCGCACACGCACGTGGCCATTCTCGACATCCTTGAATACCCCGACCCGCGGCTGCACACCATTGCCGCACCTGTTGCGACGGTAGACGATTCCGTCCGCCGGCTCATCGACGACCTGGCTGAGACCATGTATGCCGCGCCAGGTATCGGGCTGGCAGCAACCCAGTGCGATGTACACCAGCGGGTCATCGTCATTGACGTGTCCGACAGTCGCGATCAGCTCATCGCGTTGGTCAATCCGGTGATCCGTCGGGCCGATGGTGAGCAGATCTACGAGGAGGGGTGCTTGTCGGTGCCCGGCATCTTCGAAGAGGTCAAACGCGCCGAGCACATTGTCGTCGAGGCACTCGGCCGCGATGGTCAGCTGTTCACGCTCGAGGCGACCGGCCTGCTGGCGGTCTGCATCCAGCACGAGATGGACCATCTGATGGGCAGGGTCTTCGTCGAATACCTGTCGCCGCTGAAACGCAACCGGGCAGCCCAAAAACTGCGCAAGCGCCGGCGCGATCGTTCGCTCGCCTGATGCCACACCACGCTGTTGGGCCACGGCACTGATGCGCATCGGCTTCGCCGGTACGCCGGAGTTTGCTGCCTGTGCGCTGCAGGCGTTACTCGACGCCGGGCATCGACCGGTGTTGGCACTCACCCAGCCCGATCGCCCGGCCGGGCGCGGCTTGGCGCCACAACCGAGCGCGGTCAAGCAACTGGCGTTGGCGCATGGCCTGACGATCGCGCAACCAGAGACGCTGAAGACCGCGGAGTCGCGCCAAGCACTGGTTGACGCCAAGCTCGATGTGCTGGTGGTGGTTGCCTACGGGCTGATCCTGCCGCAGGCGGCGCTCGACCTGCCGCGCTGGGGATGCCTCAACATCCACGCGTCACTGCTGCCGCGCTGGCGCGGTGCGGCGCCGATCCAGCGAGCCATTCTGGCGGGGGATTCCGAGACCGGGGTCTGCATCATGCAGATGGATGCCGGCCTGGATACTGGAGCGGTCATCCTGCGGCGACGCACGCCTATCGCGGCTGACGAGACGACCGAGACTCTTCATCAGCGGCTAGCAGCGCTGGGTGGCGAGGCGATTTGCACGGTGCTGGCGAAGCCCGGTCCTTGGCCGGGGGAGCCGCAGCCCGCTGTCGGTGCGACCTACGCAGCCAAGATCGACAAGGCCGAAGCCCGCATCGCCTGGGAGGCGTCTGCGGCCGAGGTCGATCGCCAGATCCGCGCCTTTAATCCGGTGCCGGGTGCGTGGGGCAATATCCGCGGTGAGCGGGTGAAGGTCTGGCAGAGTTCGCTGGGACCGCTCAATGGTGGCGTGCCCGGAGAGATTCTGGCGATCAGCGATGCCGCGCTGTGCGTTGCCTGCGGTCGTGGCAGCGTGCTGCTGGGCGAGCTGCAACGACCGGGCCAGCGACGTGGCGCGGCAAGAGCTTTTTGTCAGGGGCTCGGCCTGCGTGTTGGCGACCGGTTTGTGCCATGAGCGTTTTCGCCAAGCCGCTCTTGAATTCTTTTGGTCGCACAGCATCTAACGGACGGTGTCGCGGCTTAGCGGCGTTTTGCGTACGAGGAAACCGATGTTCGGTAACTGGATGAAGACCGGCTTGTTGATGGCCGCCATCGTCGCGCTGTTTGGCGCGGTTGGTGCTGCGTTGGGTGGCGCCCAGGGCATGTTACTGGCATTGCTGTTTGGCGGCGCCATGAACCTGTTCGCCTACTGGAACTCGGACAAGATCGTCCTGAAGATGTACAACGCCCGCGAGGTCGATGCCCGCACCGAGCCTGCCTTTTACGGCATGGTCGCCGAGCTCGCGCAGCGTGCTGGCCTGCCGATGCCAAAGGTCTACATCATTGATGAGACCCAGCCTAACGCCTTTGCTACTGGTCGCAACCCCGAGAATGCCGCGGTCGCTGCGACCACCGGCATCATGCGCATCCTGTCCGAGCGCGAGCTGCGCGGCGTGATGGCGCATGAACTGGCGCATGTGAAGAACCGTGACACGCTGATCTCGACCCTGTCCGCGACAGTCGCCGGGGCGATCTCGATGATCGCCAATTTCGCCATGTTCTTTGGCCGTGGTGCCAACCGTCCGCATCCGGCGGTGACCATCGCGGTGATGATCCTGGCACCGATCGCCGCCATGCTGATCCAGATGGCCATCAGCCGCGCCCGTGAGTTCGGCGCCGATGCCGGCGGTGCCGAGATCAGTGGCGATCCGGAGGCGTTGGCGAGCGCTTTGCAGAAGATCGAGTCGCATGCGCGCGGCCGGCCCATGCAAGCTGCCCAAGAGCACCCTGAGACCGCGCAGATGATGATCATCAATCCGCTCTCGGCCGAAGGTGTGCAGGGCCTGTTCCGCACCCACCCCGAGACCGCCGAGCGCATCCGTCGTCTGTTGGCCATGCGTCGTGCCTGATGTCCTTCAGGCCGCCGCCGAGGCGGTGGCGGCGGTCGAGGCCGGTGCGTCGCTGAACGATGCCCTGCCTCAGGCGTTGGCAGCACGTCACGAGTTGTCGCTCGGTGAGCGGGCGGCAGTGCAAGAAGCCACCTACGGCACCTTGCGATGGGGCGTGCGCTTAGAAGCCATGCTCAGCGAGCTGTTGACCCGCCCGGACACAGCGCCGGCCTTGCGTGCTTTTTTGCGGGTGGCACTCTATCGCTTGTTTTACGGACGGCTACCCGACTACGCTGCGGTCAACCTGGCTGTCGAGGCGGGCCCGCCGTCCCGCAAGGGCTTTGTGAACGCCATTTTGCGCAGTGCATTGCGCCGCCGCGCCGAGCTCGAGGCGCTCGCCGACGCCGACCCGTCGACACGGCTGTCCTACCCGCAATGGTGGATCGATGCCGCGCAGGGGGCATGGGGCGATGTCGGTCTGCAAGCACTTGCTGCCGGCAACTTGCACCCACCGTTCACCCTGCGCGTTAATCGCCGGCGCATGTCCGCTGCCGACTACTTGGCTTGGCTAGACGATGCTGGCATCGAGGCGCTTGGTTTGGGTGGTGAGGCGGTGCGACTGCCCACGCCGCTGCCGGTCGATCGCCTGCCCGGTTTTGCCGACGGCGTGGTGTCGGTGCAGGACCTCGCCGCGCAATGGACACCGGATCTGTTGGATCTGCGCGACGGTCAGCGGGTGCTCGACGCCTGCGCCGCGCCGGGTGGCAAGACCGCGCATATCTTGGAACGTGCTGATGTCGATCTGCTGGCCTTGGACAGCGATGCGAAGCGGCTACACCGGGTCGGCGATACGCTGCAGCGGCTCGGGCTGCAAGCGCGTCTGCAGGCAGCCGACGCCGCCGAGCCCGACACCTGGTGGGACGGTCGACGCTTTGACCGTGTCCTTGCCGATCTGCCCTGCAGCGGCTCGGGGGTGGTGCGGCGGCACCCCGACATCAAGATGTTGCGCCGCCCGGCGGATATCGGAGGTTTTGTGCGGCAGCAGCAGCGCATCCTCGACGCACTTTGGCCGCTGGTCGAGCTTGGTGGTAGATTGCTGATGGTTACCTGCTCGATGTTTCCTCAGGAGAACCGGCAGCAGGCGCAGGCGTTTGCCGCGCGCCATCCAGACGCGGTGCCGCTGGCTCTGGACCACCCGGCGCTGACGGACGGTCAGGCGCTGCCCGACGCCGATCACGATGGCTTTTTCTTTGCCGCCTTCCAAAAAGGTCACTAGACACTCCGCCACCCCGTGGGCGCTGCTGTTGCTTGCTCTGGCCACTTGGCTTGCCCCGGTGCAGGCGGCCGAGCTTGTGCGCATCGGTGCTGCCGGAGTGCGCGTCGAGTCGGCGAGTCTGGAGGCTGATGCCGAGGTCGAGCTGCAGCTCAATCCGACCCTCGAGCAGGCCCTGCAGCGTGGTATCCCTTTGCATTTTGAGTTGCGGCTCGAGGTGACGCGACCGCGTTGGTACTGGCTCGACGAAGAGGTGTTGGTGGCCCGCCGCGAGTATCGCTTGGCGTACCACGCTCTGACCCGCCAATATCGTTTGTCCAGCGGCAGCCTCCACATCAACCACGGCAGTCTGGCCGATGCCCTGCGCAGCATTGCCCGGGTGCGTAACTGGAACGTGGGCGAGGCCGCCCTGCTGACCCCCGGTCAGCGCTACCGCGCCAGCCTCAGCCTGCGTCTGGACCGCGCGCGGTTGCCGCAGCCTTTCCAGATCGATGCGTTTGGCAGCGGCGAATGGTCGATCGAGGGTGGTCAGACCTGGGAGTTCATACCGTGAACCGGCTGCGTCTGGAGCGCTGGCTCATCATCGTCGCTACGGCGGCTGGCGGCATTTCACTGCTGGTACTGTTGGCCGCCACCCGTAACACCAGCGAACTCGCTGCCAATCTGCCGGCTCTGCTGCTCGCCAACGGCATCCTCTTGTTGCTGGTCGTCGGTTTGGTGGCTTGGCAGCTGCTGCGCTTGCTGCGGCGGCGCCGAGATGGCGCGTTCGGCAGTCAGCTGATGGGGCGGCTGGTGCTGCTGTTCACGCTGATGGCCGTGTTGCCGGGTGCGGTCATCTATGGCGTCTCGGTGTACTTTTTGCGCAGCAGTATCGACAGCTGGTTCGATGTGCGTATCGAGCGCGCTATCGACGGCGGTTTGAGCCTGGGCCGCGGTGCCATCGACAAGTTGTTGGTCGATCTGCAGCGCCGCGGCGAGAGCTTGGCGCTGGATCTGGTGGACACGCCGCCTGGCCAGCAATATTCGAAGATCAGTTCGGCGGTGGCTACAGGCGAGGTCGGCGAAGTGGCCCTGTTCGACAGCCGCGGCCGCTTGCTGATGGTGGTCGGTGCTGGTCTCGATCGGCTGGCGCCTGATCTGCCAGTGGCGCCTTTGCTGGCGACCTTGCGGGGGCAGCGGCAGTTTGCTGCCGTCGAACCGGTCGAACCCGCCGGGCTGATGTTGCGTAGCCTGCATTGGTTGGTGGCGCCACGCCCCGATGCCGATGCGCGCGTCTTGCAGTTGTTGCAGCCGGTGCCGGCCGAAATCGCTGGCGAGGCCGACAAAGTGCAGACCGGCTGGGCCGAGTACCAGACCCTGATCCTCGCCCGTGGCAGCTTGAAAGAGCTGTTCCTGTTCTCGCTCACGCTCACCCTGATGCTCGCTGCGCTGATCGCCGTTGCTGCTGCGATCTATCTGGCCGACCGTCTGAGTGCTCCGCTCGCGCAGCTCGGGCGCGGCACGGCAGCCATCGCCGCCGGCGACCTGTCGGTGCAGCTGAAAGGTCACAGCCGCGACGAGATGGGCGCTCTGGCGGGCTCGTTCAATCGCATGACGCAACAGCTGCGCGAGGCGCGAGCCACTTTGATCGATCAGCAGACAGTGCTGGCGGCGACCAACGCCTATCTGCAGGGGTTGCTGGAAAACCTGTCCTCGGGTGTGCTGGCCTTCGATCAAAGCCTGGCGTTGCGTTCCGCCAACTCGCAGGCGGCCGAGCGACTGGGTGTGGCTGGCAGTGACACGACGGCGCTGGCGGCCGCGTTGTCCGCTGTCGGCACTGCAGGGAGCGGTTTGGTCCAGCTTGGCGAAGCGTTACGCCGACAAATGACTGAAAGCCGCGGGCACTGGCGACTGGAGCACCGTTTGGCAACTGCGCGTGGCGAGCGCGTCTTGCTGCTGCGCGGCAGTCCGCTCGACGAATTGGCAGAGGGTGGTCATGTGGTGGTGTTCGACGACATCACTGACGTGGTACAGGCCCAGCGCGATCTGGCCTGGGAGGAGGTCGCCCGGCGCTTGGCCCATGAGATCAAGAATCCGCTGACACCGATCCAGCTATCCGCCGAGCGGCTCGAGCACAAGCTCGCCGCCCGACTCGACGCTGACGATGCTGCGGTACTGCAACGCTCGACGCGTCTGATTGTGAATCAGGTCGATGCGATGAAGCGGATGGTGCGAGACTTTGCCGATTTTTCGCGTCCGGGGGGCAGTCAGCCGCCGGTTCCTTTGGCGTTGGAACAATTGCTCGATGAGGTGCTGGGTTTGTACGAAGACCTGGAGCCGTTGCTCGAACGCCGGTTCGACGCCTCGCTGCCGAAGATTGCCGGCCAGCCCACACAGCTGCGCCAAGTCCTGCATAACCTGCTGGCGAACGCCAAGGATGCGCTGGAGGGCCGGGGCGATGCGCGCTTGCGGGTGGGGTTGGTCGGAGCCGATGGCGGCGTACGACTGACCGTCACTGACAATGGCCCAGGCTTCCCGGCAGAACTCATGACCCGCGCCTTCGAGCCTTACACCACGACCAAAGAGCGCGGGACCGGTCTGGGATTGGCGATCGTCCGCAAGATTGTCGAGGCACACGGTGGCCGGGTCGACATCGCCAATGTCGAGCCGCAGGGCGCATGCGTGACCGTCTGGCTGCCCGCTGTTGGAGTGACAGCATGAGTGCACATATTCTGGTGGTTGATGACGAGTCGGGTATTCGCGAACTGCTCGACGAGATCCTTCGTGATGAAGGCTATCGCGTGACGCTGGCCGAGAATGCGACCGCCGCTCGTGCGGCCCGCAATGCGGAGCGTCCGGACATGGTGCTTCTCGACATCTGGATGCCCGACACCGACGGCGTGACTCTGCTGCGTGAGTGGGCACGCGGTGGTCAGCTCGATATGCCGGTGGTGATGATGTCTGGCCACGCGACCATCGACACCGCGGTCGAGGCGACCCGCATCGGCGCGGCTGATTTCCTCGAGAAACCGGTGGCGTTGGCGCGCCTTCTCGAGACCGTTCGTACGCAGCTGCAGCGGTCGATCGGCGGCGAGGGCGATCTGCTGAGCCGCTTGTGTGCGGTCAGCCCGGCTTTTACTCGGGCCCGCGAGCGGCTGAACGGGTTGTTGGGTGGTGAGACGTCGGTCTTGCTGGTCGGCGTGCCCGGTGGCGCCTTCGATGCGTTCCTGCCCTTGCTGCGGCGTCCACAGTTAGCTTGGGTCGGGATCGATCGACCGGCGCAACTGGCCGAGGCGCCGACCGAACTCCTGGAACGCGCTAGCGGTGGCGTGTTGTGGCTGCCTGATCTGGCCTCGCTAGCCCGGCTCGAGGCGCGTGGGTTGGGAATCCTCGCCAACCGGTGTTCTTCTGCCGGAGTGCGCCTCGCGGTGTGCAGCAGCGCCGACCCAGCTCGCTTGCTAGCCGATGGCCGTATCGATGCGCCTTTGCTGGCTGCCCTGGGCCCTGGGCGGGTCGATGTCCCACCTTTGAGCGATGCCGCTCATCGCGTCACGGACCTGGCAGGGGCCCTGCTAGAGCACGTGGCGCGCGAGCGCTCTCGCCCGATACCGTTGCTTTCACCGGAGGCCGGAACAGCCTTGGAGAGCGCAGTCTTCCCGGGCGATTTTGTCGAGCTGCGGGCTTTGCTCGAGCGCCTGCTGCTACAGGGCGAGGCGGCGGTCGATTGGCATGCCCTCAGCGTTGCCGAGCCGGCTGCACCCCCGGCCGACGCGGCTACCACGAGTGCCTGGTTCGAGCAGCCGCTGCGCGAGGCGCGCGACGCCTTCGAGAAGGCCTACTTCCAGCATCACCTGCAGCGACTCGATGGTCAGGTGGCGGTGCTCGCCGAGTTCGTCGGTCTCGAGCGCACTCACCTGTACCGCAAACTTAAACAATTGGGCATCCGTAACAAGGACGGTGAAGCATGAGCGAGACTTTTCACGGCACCACTATCGTCTGCGTCCGGCGCGGCGCGCAGGTCGCGCTGGGTGGCGACGGCCAGGTCACGCTCGGCAATGTGGTGATCAAGAACACCGCGCGCAAGGTCCGGCGCCTATACAACGAACGGGTTCTGGCGGGTTTCGCGGGCGCCACTGCCGACGCCTTTACCCTGTTCGAGCGCTTCGAGCAGCAGCTGGAAAAACATCAGGGCCACCTGCTGCGCAGCGCCGTGGACCTGGCTAAGGATTGGCGTACCGACCGGGCTCTGCGCCGACTCGAGGCGATGCTGCTGGTGGCCGATCGCCAGACCTCGCTGCTGTTGTCGGGTACCGGCGACGTCATCGAACCCGAATCCGGTGTGCTGGCGATCGGCTCCGGTGGCGCTTACGCACAGGCGGCGGCCACCGCGCTGATCGAGTCGACCGAACTCGCAGCCGAGGATATCGTCCGCCGCTCGCTGAAGATCGCCGGCGACATCTGCATCTACACCAACCAGAGCCATGTCGTCGAGGTGCTATCGTGCTGACGCCGAAACAAATCGTCGCCGAACTCGACCGCCACATCGTCGGCCAGCATGCCGCCAAGCGTGCGGTCGCCGTGGCGCTGCGCAACCGCTGGCGGCGCATGCAGGTGGCCGAGCCCCTGCAGCGCGAGATCACGCCCAAGAACATCCTGATGATCGGGCCGACCGGCGTCGGCAAGACCGAGATCGCGCGGCGCCTGGCCTTGCTCGCCGAGGCGCCGTTCATCAAGGTCGAGGTGACCAAGTTCACCGAGGTCGGGTATGTCGGCCGCGATGTCGACACGGTGATCCGCGACCTCGTCGAGGCGGCGGTCAAGCAGCTGCGCGAGAAAGAGATGGCGGCGGTGCGGCTGGCCGCGGCCGAGGCCGCCGAGGAGCGCATCCTCGACGCGCTGCTACCACCGGCACGCGATGCTTTCGGCCAGCCTCAGGCGCAGGACACCGGCACGCGGCAGCGTTTTCGCAAGATGCTGCGCGAGGGGGCGCTGAACGACAAGACCATCGACATCGAGGTGCAGGCGGCGCTGCCGGGCATGGAGGTGATGACGCCGCCCGGCATGGAGGAGTTCGCCCAGCAGCTGCAGGGTCTGTTCCAGAACCTCGGCAGCGCCCGCCGCCAGACGCAGAGCCTGACTGTGGCCGAGGCGCTCAAGCGCTTGATCGACGAGGAGGCCGCTCGCCGCGTCAACAAGGAGGATCTGAAGGGCCGGGCGGTGCGGCTGGTCGAACAGCACGGTATCGTCTTCCTCGACGAGATCGACAAGATCGCCAGCCGCCGCGAGACACAGGGTGCCGATGTGTCCCGCCAAGGCGTGCAGCGCGACCTGCTGCCACTGGTCGAGGGCACCTCAGTGACGACCAAGTACGGCCCGGTGCGTACCGACCATATCCTGTTCATCGCCTCGGGCGCCTTCCACCTGTCGCGGCCTTCGGACCTGATCCCCGAACTGCAGGGGCGCTTTCCGATCCGCGTCGAGTTGGGCTCGCTGTCGGTCGACGATTTCTGCCAGATCCTCACCGCCACCGACGCCTGCCTGACCACGCAGTACACGGAGCTGTTGCGCACCGAAGGCGTGACGCTGCGCTTCGACCCTGGCGCCATCCGCCGGCTAGCCGAGATCGCGCACGCGGTGAATGAGAAGACCGAGAACATCGGCGCGCGCCGACTGCACACGGTGATGGAGCGCCTGCTCGAAGAGCTCGCCTTCGACGCCGACGAGGTTTCTGGCGAGACGGTGACGGTGGACGCGGCGATGGTCGATGCGCGGCTGGGCGAGCTGGCGCAGAGCGAGGACTTGGCACGCTACATCCTGTGATGCCTATTGCCGGGCGGCCCGCCTAGAAGTCGCCCCACAGCGTCTGCAACGCCGCTAGCGCGGCCATGGCGGCGGTCTCGGTGCGCAGCACACGCGGCCCGAGCCGCACCGGGACGAAGCCAGCGGCCACGATGCGCTCTCGCTCGGCGGGCTCGAAGCCGCCTTCCGGTCCGGCCAGCAGGTAGCTCACGTGTTCGGCCTTTGGTCGCGGCAGCTCGGCAAGCCGCTGGCCCTGATGGGCGCAGAGGAACCACTTCGGCGCATCGGCCGGCAGGCCGGCGAGCCAGGCGCCGAGCGTGTCGACCTCGGCGATCGGCGGCACAACGCTGCGCCGGCACTGTTCGCAGGCGGCGATCGCCACCCGCTGCCAGTGCTGCCGTCGGCGCTCGGCACGTTCGCCCGACAGCTTCAGCACGGCGCGGGCGGTGGCTAGCGGCACGATGCCGGCGACGCCCAATTCGACCGATTTCTGCACCGTCAGGTCCATGCGGTCGCCGCTGGACAAGCCCTGGCCTAGGATCACCCGCAGTGGCGACTCGGTGTGATGATCGAGCGGCTGCAGCAATTCGGCGCTGGCGCCGCCGCGGCCATCGAGCTGCAATCGCCCCAGCCAGCACCTGCCGTGGCCATCGAACAGCGACAGCAAAGCGCCATCGCGAAGCCGCAGTACGCGACCCAGGTGATGCGCCAGTTCGGCCGGCAGTGCTGGCCGTGCACCTGGCGTCAGATGGCTATCAAGAAAGCAGTGAGCGGCGACGGTGGCGGGCTGATATGGCGGCTGGGTCATTGGAATTGGCTGGCTGACGCTAGCGCGGTCGGGGTTTATACTGCACTGCAACATCTTCCGGGAGCTCCCGCCACCCATGCATGCGCACTGCCCGCCAGACCTGCTGAAGGTCATCGATGCCGTGCGTGCGGTGGCGCAAGCCGAGATCATGCCACGCTACCTGCGCGTGGCCCACGACCACAAGGGCGACGGCAGCCTCCTGACGGCAGCTGATGTCGCGGCCCAAGCGGCGCTCAGCGACGCGCTCACCAATATCATCCGGGTGCCAGTGGTCGGCGAGGAGATGACGCTCGATCAACAGCAGGCGGCTTGGGCCTTGGGCGGCGACGGTGTTTGGTGCATCGACCCGGTCGACGGCACGACCAACTTTGTCTTCGGCGTGCCTTTTTTTGCGGTCTCTGTGGCCTACATGCGCAACGGACGCAGCCAGATGGGCGTGGTCTACGATCCGGCTGCCAACGAGATGTTTTATGCCGCGCGTGGCGAGGGAGCCTGGTTGAACGGCCAGCGTCTGCCGGTGCGCCAGCCGTCGCCGCGTCTGCGCGATGCCACCGCCAACATCGACCTCAAGCGCCTGCCCTATCCGTTGATGATGGCCCTGGCGACGCGACCGCCGTACGGTTCGCAGCGCAATCTCGGGGCGAGTAGCCTCGAGTGGTGTTACACCGCCGCTGGTCGCTTCAATGTCTATGTGCATGGCGGCCAGAAGCTGTGGGACTACGCCGCTGGCGCCTTGATCCTGGAGGAAGCGGGGGGGCGCTGTGCCACATTGGAGCAGGATGATTTCTGGACCTGCCGGCTTTGGGAGCGTTCGGCGGTCGCCGCGACAACGCCCGACCTGTTCGCACCTTGGGCCGAGTGGGTGGCGCGTGCTGCACAACAGCTTCCGGCATCCGCCTGACCGCGGCCTTGTCCGCTGCTCTGCCCTCGGCGATAATCGCCGGCTTGTCCGGGCCGGGCCCGGGCTCTTCACCCGAGCGCAATGGCCACCACTGAAACTTTGAGCAATGCCATCCGGGCGCTAGCCATGGATGCCGTGCAACAGGCCAATTCCGGACACCCCGGTGCCCCGATGGGCATGGCCGACATCGCCGAAGTCCTGTGGCGCCGACACCTCAAACACAATCCGGCCGACCCGCACTGGCCCGACCGCGACCGCTTTGTGCTGTCGAACGGCCATGGCTCGATGCTGCTCTACGCGCTGCTGCACCTGACCGGCTATGCCCTGTCGATCGACGACATCAAGCAGTTCCGGCAGCTGCATTCAAAGACTCCGGGCCACCCCGAGCACGGTTACACCCCCGGTGTCGAGACCACCACCGGTCCACTAGGGCAGGGTTTGGCTAATGCGGTGGGCATGGCGATGGCCGAGAAGCGCCTCGCCGAGGAGTTCAACCGGCCTGGCCATGCGGTGGTCGATCACCACACCTACGTCTTTGCCGGCGACGGCTGCCTGATGGAGGGCGTCAGCCACGAGGCCTGTTCGTTGGCCGGTACGCTGGGCCTGGGCAAGCTCATCGTCTTCTACGACGACAACGGCATCTCGATCGATGGGCATGTCGAGCACTGGTTCGGCGACGACACGCCGAAGCGCTTCGAGGCCTACGGTTGGCAGGTCATCCGCGCGGTCGACGGCCACGACGCTGCTGCCATCGAGACCGCGCTGCAGGCCGCGCTCGCCGAGACCGCCAAGCCGACCCTGATCTGCTGCAAGACAACCATTGGAAAAGGCTCGCCGAACAAGGCCGGCACCCACGACGTGCATGGCGCGCCGCTGGGCGCCGACGAGATCGCCGCGACGCGTGCCGCACTCGGCTGGAATCATGGCCCGTTCGAGATCCCGGCCGACATCTACGCCGACTGGGACCGCCGCACAGCTGGCGCTGCCGCACAGCAGGACTGGGATGCCCGTTTCGCCGCCTACGCCAAGGCGCATCCGGACCTCGCCGCCGAGTTCGCACGGCGCGTCAAGGGCGAGCTGCCGGCTGGCTGGGCGGAGACGGTGTCGGCGCTGTATGCAAAGACCCGCGAGCAGGCGCAGACCGTGGCCACGCGCAAGGCCTCGCAATTGGCCATCACTGGTCTCGCTTCCGCCCTGCCCGAGTTCGTCGGCGGCTCGGCCGACCTCACTGGATCGAACCTGACCAACTGGCCGGCCTGCACCGCCTGGCGCCAAGCGGCTACCGGCAGCCACGTGAACTGGGGTGTGCGCGAGTTCGGCATGAGTGCCGCGCTCAACGGCATGGCCCTGCATGGCGGCTTTATCCCTTTTGGCGGCACCTTCCTGGTGTTCTCCGACTACGCCCGCAATGCCGTGCGCATGGCGGCGCTGATGAAGCAGCGCGTTATCTTCGTCTACACGCACGATTCCATTGGCTTGGGCGAGGACGGCCCGACGCACCAGCCGGTCGAGCACCTGGCGAGCCTGCGTCTGATCCCGCGTCTGGACGTCTGGCGCCCCTGCGACACGCTGGAATCGGCGGTGGCATGGGTCGCCGCGGTCGAGCGCAGCGACGGCCCGAGCAGCCTTGTCTTCAGCCGGCAGAACCTGCCCTTCGTCAGCGGCAGCATCGACCCGTCGCACATCCGCAAGGGAGGCTATGTGCTGGCCGAGAGCGGCATCGGCCGGCTCGATGTGGTTCTGATCGCCGCTGGTTCCGAGGTCGAATTGGCGATGAAGGCACGCGACGCCCTAGCGGAGACTGGCATTGGTGCGCGCGTTGTTTCGATGCCGTCGACCAACGTTTTCGACCGTCAGCCACCGGCTTGGCGGAGCGAGGTGCTGCCGCCGGGTGTTCCGCGTGTCGCCATCGAGGCGGGGGTCTCAGACGGCTGGAGAAAATACGTCGGACTCGAGGGTGCAGTGATCGGTCTTGACAGTTTCGGCGAATCGGCCCCGGCGGGCGCCCTGTTCCAGCATTTCGGCTTCAGCGTCGACAAGGTGGTCGCCACTGCGCGCACGCTGCTCAGCCAGCACAGCAAACAGCATCACATCCAACAAGAGGACTGAACCACATGGCGATCCGTGTCGCGATCAATGGCTACGGCCGTATCGGCCGCAACGTACTGCGCGCCCTTTATGAATCGGGCCGGCGCGACGTGCAGATCGTCGCCATCAACGACCTCGGTGACGCCGCTATCAATGCGCATCTGACCCAGTATGACACCGCCCACGGTCGCTTTCCCGGTACGGTGACCGCCGGCGACGGCGAGATCATCGTCAACGGCGAGCGTATCAAGTGCTTCGCCGAGCGCGACCCAGCAAAGCTGCCCTGGGGCGATCTGGGGATCGACGTGGTGATGGAGTGCACCGGCATCTTCCGCACCAAGTCCCGCTGCCGGCCGCATATCGATGCCGGCGCTCGCAAAGTCATCATCTCGGCGCCGGCTGACAAGAACGAGGCCGATGCGACCATCGTCTACGGCGTCAACCACGACACCTTGCGCGCCAGCCACACCGTCATCTCGAACGCCAGTTGCACCACCAACTGCTTGGCGCCGGTGGTGGCGCCACTGAACAAGGCTATCGGCGTGGTCAACGGCCTGATGACCACGGTGCATGCCTATACCAACGACCAGGTGCTGTCTGACGTCTACCACTCGGACCTCTACCGCGCCCGCGCTGCCGCGCACAACATGATCCCGACGAAGACCGGCGCCGCGCAGGCCGTCGGCCTCGTGCTGCCTGAACTCAATGGCAAGCTCGACGGCTTTGCCATCCGCGTGCCGACGATCAATGTGTCTGTTGTGGACCTCACCTTCACTGCCGCACGCGACACAACCAGTGACGAGATCAACCAGATCATGAAGGCCGCCAGCGAGGGCCCGCTCAAGGGCGTGCTGGGGTACAACACGTTGCCGCTGGTGTCGTCCGACTTCAACCACAATCCGGCCTCGAGCACCTTCGATGCCACTCAGACCAAGGTGAACGGCCGCTTGGTCAAGGTGCTGGCCTGGTACGACAACGAGTGGGGCTTCTCCAACCGCATGCTCGACACCGCTGTCGCGCTGATGAACGCCAAGTGAGGCCCCAAGCAGTGACAGCTTTTCTGCGCATGAGCGAGACCCCGCTGGCCGGCAAACGGGTGTTTATCCGCGCCGACCTCAATGTGCCGCAAGACGAGCGCGGCGCGATCACCGACGACACGCGCATCCGTGCCTCGATGCCGGCGGTGCGGCAGGCCCTCGACGCTGGCGCCGCGGTGATGGTCACTTCGCACCTCGGTCGCCCGACCGAGGGCGTCTTCAAGCCCGAGGACTCGTTGGCGCCGGTCGCTGCGCGCATGACTGAACTGCTCGGTCGCCCGGTGCGGCTGGCGGCAAACTGGGTCGATGGCGTGCGGGTGGCGCCAGGCGAGGTGGTGCTGCTCGAAAACTGCCGTCTCAATGTCGGCGAGAAGAACAGCGAGGCGCTGGCGCAAAAGATGGCTGCGCTTTGCGATGTCTACGTGAACGACGCATTCGGTACAGCCCACCGCGCCGAGGCCACCACCCACGGTATCGCCAAATACGCCCCGATCGCCTGTGCCGGCCCGTTGCTGGCGGCAGAATTGGATGCGCTAGGCCGCGCGCTGCAGCAACCTGCCCGGCCGTTGCTGGCGGTGGTTGCCGGCAGCAAGGTCTCGACCAAGCTCACCATCCTCGAGTCGCTGGCCGGCAAGGTCGACCAGTTGATCGTGGGCGGTGGCATCGCCAATACGTTTCTGAAGGCCGCTGGTTTCCCGATCGGCAAGTCGCTGTGCGAGGACGAGCTGCTCGACGAGGCGCGTCGGTTGATGAGCGCGGCGCAGGGGCGCGGCGCCAGCATCCCGCTGCCGAGCGACGTGGTGGTCGGCAAGCGCTTTGCTGCCGACGAACCGGGTGTGGTCAAAGCGGTGGCCGAGATTGCCGAGGACGACATGATCTTCGACATCGGCCCGGAGACCACCCGCGCTTACGCCGCCATCATCGGCCAAGCCGGCACGGTGGTTTGGAACGGCCCGGTGGGTGTGTTCGAGTTCGACGCTTTTGCCGCCGGCACCGAGGCGGTCGGTCGGGCCATCGCTGCAAGCAAGGCCTTTAGCATCGCCGGCGGCGGCGATACTCTCGCGGCGATCACGAAGTACGGTCTCGAGGCCGACATCTCCTACATCTCCACTGGCGGCGGCGCTTTCCTCGAGTTCCTCGAAGGCAAGACCTTGCCGGCGGTGGCCATTCTCGTTGAGCGTGCTGCGCAGGCAGCTCCCGACTCTGCCCGCCACTCCGCCAAGGCCTAGTTCATGCAGACCCCGTTCATCCGGCGCAAGACCAAGATCGTTGCCACGCTGGGCCCGGCCAGCACTTCGGACCGTGTGCTTGGCGACATGATGGATGCTGGTCTCGACCTCGTGCGGCTTAATTTCTCGCACGGCAAGGGGTCGGAGCACGCGGATGTCGCCGAACGAGTGCGGTCGCTGGCCCGCGAGCGCAAGCGCGCGATTGGTGTGCTCGCCGATCTGCAGGGCCCCAAGATTCGCATTGGCAAGTTCGCCGACGGCAAGGTGGTTCTCAAGCCCGGCGATCCGTTCATCCTTGATGCCGCTTGCACGCTGGGTGATCAGACCCGGGTCGGTCTCGACTACACCGAGTTGCCGGGTGACGTCGGGCCGGGTGACACGCTGTTGCTTGCCGATGGTTTCATCACCATGGCGGTCGAGCGGGTCGATGGCGCCCAGATCTTTTGCACGGTCCTGCAGGGCGGCATCCTGTCGAACAACAAGGGCGTCAATCGCTTGGGCGGCGGCTTGTCGGCCCCCGCGCTAACCGACAAGGACCGTGAGGACATCAAGACCGTCGCTGCGATTCGCGCCGACTATGTCGCCGTGAGCTTTCCGCGTTCAGGCGCTGACATCGACCAAGCTCGGGCGCTCCTGCGCCAAGCCGGGTGGGAAGCGCGCATCATTGCCAAGATCGAGCGCGCCGAGGCGATCGACGCGCTGGAGGAGATCCTCGACGCGTCCGACGGCATCATGGTCGCCCGCGGCGACCTTGCCGTCGAGATGGGCGACGCAGCCGTGCCGGGCCTGCAGAAGCGCATGATCCGCGCCGCACGCGCCAAGCGGAAGCTGGTGATCACGGCGACGCAGATGATGGAGTCGATGATCGACAATCCGGTACCGACCCGCGCCGAAGTGTCAGACGTCGCTAACGCCGTGCTCGATGGCACCGACGGCGTGATGCTGTCGGCCGAAAGTGCGGTCGGCCAGTATCCGGTCGAGACCATCCGCGCGATGAACCGCATTTGCGTCGAGGCAGAGAAGGTCGCCGAGTTTGTCCCCGAGAAGGACTTCGCCGGCAAAGATTTCGGCTCGGTCGACAACACCATCGCCATGGCCGGGGTGTTCGTCGCCGCGCACATCGAGCTGCGTGCCATTGCCGCGCTCACCGAGTCGGGCTCGACCGCTCTTTGGATGTCGCGTTTTAACCTGGACACCCCGATCTACGCGTTGTCGCCCAACGTCGAGACGCGCCGCCGCGCGTCGCTGTTCCGCGGCGTCTACCCGATCCGCTTCGAGGAGCCCTCGACCGATCCTGACATCGTCCTGCCGCGTGCCGTCGACGAGCTCAAGCGTCTGGGCGTGGTCGACAGTGGCGACCTGGTGGCCGTGACCATCGGCGAGCCGATCGGCCAGCCCGGCGGCACCAATACCCTGAAGATCATCCGCGTGCCCTAGCGCGCCGCCAGCCCCAGGAGAACATCATGGCGCTCATCTCGCTCCGACAGCTGCTCGACCACGCCGCCGAACATGGCTACGGCGTGCCAGCCTTCAACGTCAACAACCTCGAGCAGATGCGCGCGATCATGGAGGCGGCCCACAAGACCGACTCGCCGGTCATCGTCCAGGCCTCGGCCGGCGCCCGCAAATACGCCGGTGCGCCGTTCCTGCGCCACCTCATCCTCGCCGCCATCGAGGAATTCCCGCACATCCCGGTGTGCATGCATCAGGATCACGGCACCAGTCCGTCGGTGTGCCAGCGCTCGATCCAGCTCGGTTTCTCCAGCGTGATGATGGACGGCAGCCTTGGCACCGACGGCAAGACGCCGACCGACTACGAATACAACGTCCGTGTCACCCGAGAGGTGGTGGCAATGGCCCACGCCTGTGGCGTGTCGGTGGAGGGCGAGTTGGGCTGCCTCGGCTCGCTGGAGACCGGCACGGCGGGTGAGGAGGATGGCGTCGGCGCCGAGGGTGTGCTCGACCACTCGCAGCTACTGACCGACCCTGAAGAAGCCGCGCGCTTTGTGCAGGAGACGCAGGTCGATGCGCTGGCCATCGCCATCGGCACCAGCCACGGCGCCTACAAGTTCACGCGCCCGCCCACCGGCGACATTCTGGCCATCGACCGCATCAAGGCGATCCATGCGCGCATCCCGAATACTCACCTCGTGATGCACGGCTCGAGCTCGGTGCCGCAGGAATGGCTCAAGATCATCAACGACAATGGCGGCGACATGGGCCAGACCTACGGCGTCCCGGTCGAGGAGATCGTCGAGGGCATCCGGCACGGTGTGCGCAAGGTGAATATCGACACGGACTTGCGCATGGCCAGTACCGGCGCGATCCGGCAGTTCCTGAACCAGGACCGCAAGGAGTTCGACCCGCGCAAGTACCTGGCCCGGGCCACTGCCGCCATGCGCGACATCTGCATCGCCCGCTACGAGGCCTTCGGCACCGCCGGCAAGGCGAGCAAGCTCAAGCCGGTGTCGCTCGAGACCATGTTCCAGCGCTACGAGAAGGGCGAACTCGCCGCTGTGGTGTGTTGAACCCCCGGTGCGCTGACCGGCCCCACGAAACCGTGGTGAGGTTGATCATCTGCGGTGGTTTTCAGCCGAAGACGCCGTCGCCGGCCTGAATGAAGTTCTGCAGGGTGAGCCGGATGAACTCCGCATCCAGATCGCGCTCGATGAACACCAGCCGGGTGCGACGATCGTCGTCGGGCCAGCCATCGAGGGTCTCGATCGGGTAGAGGGTGTGCTGTACCGCGTGCACCACCAGCGGCCTCGACTCACCAATCGCATTCACGATGCCCTTGACACGTAGCAGGTGCTCACCGCGGAAGGCACAAAGCATCTCGAGCGCCGCCCGCAGGTTGTCGCGCTGTACCGGTTCGTCGAAGGTCACGCAGAACGATTGCACCCGACCGTCATGGGAGGCTCGCGGTACTGCCGCCGGAGCCGCGCCGCCGATGCCGCGCACCGCCACGAACTGGTCGGCGGCGAGCCAGCGCCGGGCGTCGCTGCCCCGACCGGGCTGACGCTGCACGCTGGCCAGCAGTGCGCCCGGCCCCTTGGCTGTATCGAGCAGCTCGGCGCCCGGATTGATGCTGGCGATGCGTTGCCGAAGGTCGTCCGGGATGCCGCCGGTGAGGTCGCACTTGCTGACGCCGATGCGATCGGCCAGCGCCACCTGTTGCACCGACTCGAAGTGGGCGTCGAGCGTCGCCATGCCATTCTGCGCATCGACCAGGGTGAGCACGCCGTCGAAGCGGTAGTAGGTGTCGAGAAAAGCATCGCGCGAGAGCACGCCGATCACCGGCGCCGGGTCAGCCAGCCCGGTGGTCTCGACCAGCACACGGTCGAACTCGGGCAGCTCCATCCGCACCCGCTTCAGATAGAGGTCGCGCAGGGTGTCGATCAGCTCGCCGTTCATCACGCAGCACAGGCAGCCGTTCTCGAGCACGGTCACCGTGTCGGAGGCCTCGCGGACGAGATGGTGGTCGATGCCGACGGCGCCGAGCTCGTTGATCACCACCGCGGTCGAGCCATAGCCGGGTTCGCGCAGCAGGCGGTTGAGCCAGGTGGTCTTGCCGGCACCCAGAAAGCCGGTCAGCACGATCACCGGGATGCGGGTCGTCGTCATGTTCACATGGTGACACGCGCGGGGCGCCTGTGGCGCCGGCGTTCAAGAACCTGGTGATTCCGTCGTTATCCCGGTCATGGGCGGCGCCGTCCGTTCCGGGGAGGAGACGATGATCGAACGTTGGAGTCTTCGTCAGCAGATGCTGGCGGTCGCCGCGGTGGCTCTGGTGCCGCTTGCCGGTGGGGTGGTTGTCGCGGCGCTGCTGGCACCGGCGTCGGCGCATTTTGTCGCCAGCCTGGTGTTGTTCGGTGCCGGCCTGTTGGCGGCGTTGTGGTTTGCCGAACGCTTGGGCCGGCGTGCTGGTGAACGTGCCAACCGCATCGCCGAAGCCCTGCACGCCATGTCGGCAGGACGTTTCGACCATCGTGTGGCAGTGGCTGGCAAGGACGAGTTCTCGTGGATGGCCTACGAGGTCGACCAGTTACGTTGTTCGGTGGCTGACATCATCCGCGATATCCGACAGACCTCTGACGCGCTCGCCGCGGCTGCAGCCGAGCTTGCCGATGTCACCGAGCGTGGCAGCCAAGATGTGATTCGCCAACATCGCGACACGCAGAGCATCGCCGATGCGATCGCGCAGATGACCACCCACATGGATGAAGTGACTGGTCATGCGAATGCCGCCGCCAGCGCCGCTGCTGGCGCCAACGACGAGGCCGATTCAAGCAAGCAGGTGGTGTTGAAGGCGATCGAGGCCATCGACCTGCTGGCTTCCGAGGTCGAGCGGACCGCTTCGGTGATCAAAGAGCTGCGCGACGACAGCGAGCAGATCGGCCGCGTGGTCGATGTCATCAAGGGTGTCGCCGAGCAGACCAATCTGTTGGCACTGAATGCCGCGATCGAGGCTGCTCGCGCCGGTGAACACGGTCGTGGCTTCGCGGTCGTGGCGGACGAGGTGCGGACCCTTGCTTCGCGCACGCAGCAATCGACGCAAGAGATCCAGGCGATGATCGAGCGGTTGCAGTTGGTTGCGGGCAATGCTGCGCAGGTGATGGAGGCTGGCCAGCTGCGAACCCAGCAGAGCGTGGAACACGCGGCCGGGGCCGGGGAGTCGTTGTCACGCATTGTCAATGCCATCGCCACCATCAACGACATGAACGGCCGCATCGCGTCGTCGTCGATGGCGCAGAACGCGGTGGTTGCCGAGGTGGCGCAAGCGGTACACCGAGTCCGGGAGGTCGCCGACAGCACCGCCGACGGCGCACGTCAGACCGCCGACGCTAGCGAGCGGCTCGAGGCCATGTCGCAGCAGATGAAATCGCTGGTCGAGCGCTTTGCCGTCGAACATGAGCTCAGCGATGGCCCTGCGCGGCAGGCCGCCTAGGTCGATAGTACGACCCGGTGGCGGCCGCTCAGGTCGCCGGCAAGGTCTCGTCAAGCGCCTCGCGCAGGGCGACAACCCGCTCCGTGCAAAGCGTTGCAGCGCGCGTACCGCCCTGGCATGCCGCACCGCGGAAGCCAAGGACATCGGCTCCGAGCTTGGCCAGCGCCGCCGCATCGTCCACTGACAGTGATCCAGCAAGCCCGCACTGCAGACCATGTTGCCGGGCTGCCGCGATGAAGCAGGCCAGTTTGCGGTCGTCGATGTGGTTGCGCAGTCCGCCGGCTTGCTTGTCGGCGGTATCCAGCATCACGCCGCGACAGCCAGCGGCGGCGATCTCCGGGATGAAAGACGCTGGGTCGGGGGTCCGGTCGGCAAACAACAGCACGACCAGCGCGTGGCATTGCGCAAATGGCGTCAATGCATGCAGGCAGGCTGCCCAGTCGCCGCCTGGATAGAGCCCGATCTTGACCCAGTCGACGCCGGTCGCAGCGATGCGCTCGGCTGCGCGCAGCAGGATCGGTGGATCGGCCGGCCAGTCGCCGACGGTCGCCGAGACTGGCACGCGGCCAGCCACGCGGGCGACGATCTCGCGCAAGGTGGCCTCGGGCAGTGCGGCCAGCGGCCCGGCGGCAGCATCTTTGCCATCGATGATCTCGGCGCCATAGGTCAGGGCCAGGTGTGCTTCGTCGGCCGATGCCACGCTGATCAGCAATCGGCTCATGCCTTGCCGCCCTCGTTGTCGCTGCGAGCAGGTCCCCCGGCAGCCAGATGGACCTCGATCTTGGTGAGCAGCCAGTCCCAAGCTTCGCGCTCGGCGGTGCCGGCGGTCTTGTCGATGGCGATGGTGAGATACGCCAGTTCGCTGCGGATCTTCTCGGCCGGCAGCATGTGCAGGCGACTGGCCAAGATGGCGCACTCGAGTACTGCGGCGCGGGCGCGGTTGAAACCGATGAAGCGCCGGTGGCTTTCTTCCACCAATACTGTGCAGCGGAGTTTTGGTCGCAAATCATCTTCGTCAACCCGTAGCAGCTGCAGTTCTTCGTGGCTTGTGGCGTTGGCCAGGCGCAAGGTGCCGGGTGTTGCGCCCGGTACCAGTGGCCAGTCATGGCGGCCCGTCAGGCAGCCGGCAAAGACGCGCACATCGTCGCAGGCGTTCACCACCGCCACGCCGCTTTCGAGCACGTTCTCCAGCGTCCGGGAGGGGCGGAACGGCGCCAGCGTGACCAGCCCGTCCTCCTCCCAGATGCCCATCGGTGCGATGTGCGGCTGGCCGTCGGATGACTGCGTGGTGACGATGACTTCGCGGATGAAGTGATTACTCACTGTCTTTCTCTGGCTTTGGGTCTCGGCCCTTGTTTCGCCGCCGTAGTGGCATGGTGGTGCCCATCGCCTTCTGGTGGGTGAGGTCCTCGACCACTGGCGGAAGCGCCGCCCCCCACTTGAGGTCTTCGTCCTGATCGTAGCGCTTGCCGAGCTTCCAGGCGACGTGGGCGCGCGCCAGTTCCACGCCGAGGTAGAAGGCGTGGCCGGCATCGCCACCCAGGGTATCGCGCAGCTTCGGGAAGAAGTCGTATGGGTCACCCTCGGTGATCAGGCCGTCGCGGTTGTAGAGATGCACCCCGGCTTCGCTGATCTGGATGCGGTAGTTGGCGTCCTTCACCGCTGCGGCGAACTCGGCGATCTCGTCCGGCGTGTAGGGGAAGGGCCGGCGCTCGTGCAGGTTCATCAGGCTGTCGTCGACATCCTTGGGCAGGCGGTTGCGTTCGCCGGCCCAGAACATGATGCGGCGCGCGCGGTCGGCCTCGCGCACCGCGCTCCTCGCATGAGGGCTGACCTCGGTGGCGAGCACGGCGTCGACGCGCAGTTCGGAGATGATGCCGAACAGCAGCGCGTTGATGCCGGCGGTGTCGGCGTCGGTGAGCTCGGTGAGGTTGCCCACGCCCATCATCATCGGCACCTCCGGGTACTTCGCGCGGAAGTCGCGGTAGCGCACGATCGACTCGGTGAAGCCAAAGTGGATCGGCTCGAGTATGGGGTCGCAGAGCATTTCGCGGCCGCGCTTGTTCATCGCCTCCATGGCGCGCTCCAGGCTCGCCATGTCCTGCGCCGGCTGGCCGACCAGCACCGGCGTGCTTGCCACCTCATCCGCCACATGCAGGGTGCCCTCGTGCAGCGAGAGCAGGTAGTCGGCACCGGCACGTCCGCCGCGGATCAGGTCTTCGGGCGCCAGCGAGTCGACACTCACCTGCAGCCCCATGCGCTTGAGTTCGGCGATCGCCTCTTCGAGGTGTCCGAAGCGCTCACCGGGCAGAAAGCCGAGGTCAATCACGTCGGCGCCGCAGTCGCGGTAGTAGGCGGCGCGCTCGATGATGCATGCCACGCTCACCTGTGCCGCCTCGACGATCTCGGCAAAGATGCGCACGCGATGCCGGGACAGATCCGGCCGGGTGGCCGCGCGGCCGAAGAACTGCGGCATGTCCTTGAGGTCGTCCGGGCCGCGTTCGACCGGGATGCCGTATCTCGCCGCTAGTGGCTCGAGCTCGCCGCGGCAGCGACCGGGCAGCACCATCCGCGTCGCGCCCATAGGGTTGTCGAGTCGGCGCAGGATCATGTCGGTGGTCATCAGCCCGGCCACCGAGATGCCGATGTCGTGGACGATGTAGTCAAAGCCGGTGGGCGTCATGGCCTGGAGTACTTGCTCTAGGCTCTTTTTGGCGAGCTTGCCGGTGAGAAAGAGGATGCGCTCGCTCATCGCTGCGGCAAGCAGGGCAGGAATGTTCGCATCACCCGGGCGAGCGTTCGCCCGCGCCGTCGGCGGGGCGGTCGATGTCTCCACCGCCCTCACCGATGAGCGCGTCGAGATCGCGGTGCACCTCGCCCAAGGTCGGCCGAGGTGCAACCCGCAGCCGGGCTTCGATCGCCAGGCGCAGCGCATCGATCGAATGCAGCACGGTCACGCCTTCCATCTCACCGACACGCCGGGTGTAGTCGAGATCGATGGCACGCGGGTAGACCTTGACCCAGTCCTTCGGCGCCTCGGTGTCCATCTCCGGTTCGGTGTCGCAGGCAAAGACATAGGTCGGCACGCGGGTCTTGCCGGCTTGCGCGAAGATGTTCGAGACTAGGCTGTCGGACAGCCCCAGAGCGCATTTCGCCACTGTATTGCTGGTCGCCGGGGCGATCACCACGGTGTGGTAGTGGCCATAGTAGAACAGCCCGACCGGCACCGAACTGGCGGTGTTGTCCCGGTAGACGCGGGTGCGTTCCTTCAGGCTGGCCAGGCTGATGCCATACATCGGCAGGATCTCTTCGGCGGCGCGCGTGAGGAACAGGTCGCAGTGCGGCAGCGCCAGCGCGATCTCGAGCGATTCCTTCAGGAAGTGCCCGGACCCAGTGATGCCCCAGGCCAGGCGAGGTTTGACGTCTTGCATCGGGTAGGTGGGGCCGGCAGCGGGTCTGCGATTCTAGACCAGCGCGCGGGACGAACAAAGTCGCGCGAGGCCGGTAGCGTTGTTGCTGGCTTGGGCCGACTAGCGCGTCAGCGGACGGCTGCCGTTGCTGCGACCTTGGCCCGCCTGCTGTTCAGGCAGGCCATACTCGACGCCGACATTGCCCGGGCTCAGCCACTCTTGCAGCGCCGCCAGAAGCCCGGGCGCCAGCCGCACGCGCCAGGTCTCGCCCAGCTCGATGCGCGCTGAGGCATTGGTGTTGCGATAGTCGATACGGACTGCGGTGTGTCCGCTCGCGTGGGGCTGCAGAAGGTCTTGCAGGCGAGCGAGGTCGGAGCCGCCGTTCATCGTCAGCGTCAGCCGACGGGCAAAGCGGGCACGCGCGGCATCGAGATCGAACACGGCATCGGCGACCACTCGCGTGCTGTCGGAATACTCGTCGTGGCTGGCGCGTCCCTCGATCACCACCAGCCGCTCATCGACCAGCGCATCCTGGCAGGTCTCCAGCGTCTCGCCGAACACGGTGACTTCGACCACTGCGGTGTTGTCATCGAGCAACAGCAATCCGCGGCGTCCGCGTTGTCCGATCACCGTACGAAAGCCGGCGACGATACCGGCCAGTACCTGTGTCTCGCGAGCCGGCTGCAGGTCTTTCAGGCGCGTTCGTACAAATGGTGCGAGCTGTGGCCAGACCGCGTCGAACGGGTGGCCGGACAGATAAAAGCCAAGCACTGCGCGTTCGGCGCTAAGGCGCTCAGCATCACTCCAGGGCGGACAATCCACCAGTTGCTGGGGGCCCTGTGCGCTCGGATCATCGCCAAACAGACTGTTTTGATTGGCATGAGTCGCGGCTTGTTCGGCCGCCTCCATCGCCAGGCTGATACTGGCCAGCATGGCGGCTCGGTCGTCGTGCAGGCTGTCGAGCGCGCCACCGCGGATCAGCGCCTCGAGCGTGCGGCGGTTGACCAGACGGCGGTCGATGCGGGCGCACAGGTCGAACAGGTTGGCGAAACGCCACCCCGCTTCGCGCGCTTCGATCAGGTTCAGCACTGCGCCTTCGCCGCTGCCCTTGATGCCGCCCAGGCCGTAACGCACCGCCGAGCGGCCGACTGGCGCAAAGCGGTAGCCCGAGGCGTTGACGTCGGGCGGCAAGATGTCTATGCCGTTCTGTCGGGCGTCCTCGAAGAACACGCGCAACTTGTCGGTGTCGTCCAACGCCGAGCTCATGTTGGCGGCGGCGAACGCAGCCGGGTGGTGCGCCTTCATCCAGGCGGTCTGGTAAGCCACCAGCGCGTAGGCGGCGGCGTGCGACTTGTTGAAACCGTAGCCGGCAAAGCGCTCCATCAGGTCGAACAGCTGCGTGGCGCGGGTCTCGGGCACTCCGTTCTTCGCCGCCCCCTCGGTAAAGGTGACGCGGTGGGCGGCCATCTCCTCGGGCTTCTTCTTGCCCATCGCGCGGCGCAAGAGGTCGGCGGCACCCAGCGTGTAGCCGCCGATCACCTGCGCGATCTGCATCACCTGCTCCTGGTAGACCATGATGCCGTAGGTCTCGCCGAGGATCGGCTTCAGCCGCTCGTCCAGATACTCGACGCGCTGCTTGCCGTGCTTGCGCTCGATGAAATCGGGGATGAGGTCCATCGGCCCGGGCCGATAGAGCGCCACCAGCGCGATGATGTCCTCGAAGCGGTCGGGGCGGGCGCGCTTGAGCATGTCTTTCATGCCGCGCGATTCCAGCTGGAATACCCCGGTGGTGTTGGCGCTGGACAGAAGCTCGAAGGTCGGTCGGTCGTCCAGCGGGATGTTGCGTAACTCGAAGGCCGGGTCACCGCCTAGGTCGGCCGGCATGGTGCGAACGTGGCGCTCCGCCGCAGCGAGGATGGTCAGTGTGGTCAGGCCGAGGAAGTCGAACTTCACCAGCCCGGCCGCCTCGACATCGTCCTTGTCGAACTGGCTGACTGGCGCTCCGCCCTCGGCCATGTAGAGCGGGCAGAAATCCGTGAGTTTTCCGGGCGCGATCAGTACGCCGCCGGCGTGCATGCCGACATTGCGGATGGTGCCTTCAAGCTGTTCCGCCAGCGCTAGCAGCTCGGCGGTCTCTTCGTCCTGCGTCTCGCGGGCTTCGATCTGCGGTTCCGCCTCGCGGGCATAGATCGTCTGCTTGTCGTCCGGATCGGTGCGGCGCTTGAGCGTCACCGTTTTGCCTGGTGGGTTGGGCACCAGCTTGACCAGCTCGTCGGTGCGGTTGTAACCCCACTCGAGCACCCGCCCGACATCGCGCAGCACGGCGCGCGCCGCCATGGTGCCGAAGGTGGCGATCTGCGAGACCGAGGCCTCGCCGTACTTCTGGCGCACGTAGTCGATGACGCGATCGCGTCCTTCCTGGCAGAAGTCGATGTCGAAGTCGGGCATGGACACCCGCTCCGGGTTCAGGAAGCGCTCGAACAGCAGGTCGTAGCGCAGCGGGTCAAGGTCGGTGATGCCCAGGGCCCAGGCAACCACCGAGCCTGCGCCGGAGCCGCGCCCAGGTCCGACCGGGACACCGTTGTTCTTGGCCCAGCCGATGAAGTCAGCGACGATCAGGAAGTAGCCGGGGAAACCCATCTGGATGATGGTTTGGCACTCGAAGCCAAGTCGTTCGTTGTAACGCGGCGCCGCTTGATGGCGTGCGTTTGCATCGGGAAAGCATTCGATAAGGCGGCGCTCGAGCCCGGCGCGCGCCTCGGCCAGCAGATGCTCCTCGAGGCTGACGCCGGGCGGGGTGGGGAAGTCGGGCAGTCGCGATTTGCCCAGAGCCAGTTCGAGGTTGCAGCGGCGGGCGATTTCGACGCTGTTGTCCAAGGCCTGCGGCAGGTCGGCAAAGCGCGCCGCCATATCGTCCTGATCGACAAAGTATTGTTCGGGTGTATAGCGCCGTGGCCGGCGGCGGTCTGCCAGTACATGCCCCTCGGCAATGCAGACGCGAGCTTCATGTGCCTTGAAGTCGTCAGCGCGCAGAAACTGCACTGGATGGGTGGCGACCAGTGGCAACTGCAAGCGGTGCGCCAGCAGCGCAGCGCGCCGGGTGTGTAGCGCGGCCTCGGGTGAGCCATCACGCTGGACTTCCAGGTAGAACGCGTCAGGAAGGCGTGAAGACCAGGCGCGGGCGAGGCTTTCGGCTTGACCGATGTGGTCGCCCAGCAGTGCCCGACCGATCTCGCCGTGGCGAGCGCCGCACAGAAGGATCAGTCCGCTCAGGTCCTCGTCGTCGAACCACTCGCGCCGCAAGACTGCACGGTCGCGTTGCAAGCCCTCACGGTAGGCGCGAGTCAGCAGACGGCAGAGCGCTAGGTAGCCCGAGTGGTTGCGGATCAGCAGTAGCAGGCGCGATGGCTCGCTGTCGTCGCCGGCGGCCAGCCAGCAGTCGGCGCCGGCGATAGGCTTGATCCCCCGACCGCGCGCGCTGCGGTAGAACTTCAGCAGCCCGAACAGGTTGCCAAGGTCGGTCAGGGCGACGGCTGGCATCCCCAACGCGTGTGCCCTTTCGACCATGTCATCGATCCGCGTGATGCCGTCGCTGACGGAATACTCGCTGTGAACATGCAGATGGATGAAACGGGGTTGCGGCATGGGAGCGGGCGCTGGCGGTATGATGCGCGGCGGAAGGTGTGCGCTGGCGACGGACAGTTGCCGGACATGCGGCATCGACCAGTGCCAGTGTACCGCCCCGATCCCCGGGTCGGCAGTCTGGTCTTCTCCACCCGACGCGGATACTACCGAGGCGATGAGCGATCACAACCCCAAGGACACTGCCCGCAATGTGCTGGGAGGGGTGTTGCAGCCTTGCGGCATGCGGCCTGTGACCGGCTTTTTCCGCGACGGATGTTGTCGTACCGGCGCGGGCGATATCGGATTGCATGTGGTTTGCGCTCAAGTGACCGATGACTTCCTGCGCTACTCGCTGGGACAGGGCAACGACCTCATCTCGCCGGCGCCGCATTTCGGGTTTCCGGGACTGAAGCCTGGCGACCGCTGGTGCCTGTGCGCGTCGCGTTGGAAAGAAGCGCTCGAGGCGGGCGTGGCACCCCCTGTCATCCTCGAGTCGACCCACTTTTCGGCGTTGGCTTATGTCGGTCTGGACGACCTGCGTCGGCACGCGTTGACCGAAGACGAATAGGGCCAGAGATATAATCCGCCGCCCGTAACTTGCCCTGAAACATCTGATCCGATGAGCCCTCCCGACCTGCGCCAGTCGCTGGCCAGCGCCCTGTCACAGGCCTTGAATGCTGTCGGCATCGAGCAGCCCCAATGCGGCATCGATCTGCAACGGCCGCGGCAGGCTGGTCATGGCGATTACGCTTGCAACCTGGCCTTGCTGCTGGCCAAGCCGCTGGGGCGTAATCCGCGTGAGCTTGCACAGACAATCGTCGCGGCGCTGGATGCCCCCGAGCTGATCGAGCGTGCCGAAATCGCCGGTCCCGGCTTCATCAACCTGTTCGCCACCGCCAACGCCCGCAATGCAGTGGTGCGTCAAGCACTGCTAGCGGCTGCAGATTTTGGCCGTAGCGACACTGGCCAAAGGCGCAAGCTGCAGGTCGAGTTCGTCTCGGCCAACCCCACCGGGCCGCTGCACGTCGGCCATGGTCGCGGCGCCGCCGTGGGCGACTGCCTGTGCCGCCTGCTCGAGGCCACCGGCTGGGATGTGACGCGCGAGTTCTACTACAACGATGCCGGCGCGCAGATCGACAACCTCGCGCTCTCGGTGCAGGCACGTGCGCGCGGTCTCGGGCCGGATGATCCGTCGTGGCCCGCCGACGGCTACCGCGGCGATTACATCGTCGAGGTCGCCAACGCCTTCCTGGCCCGCCAGACAGTGACCGCCGATGACCGACAGGTGACCGCCAGCGGTGATCCCGATGACGCTGCCTCGGTGCGCGACTTCGCCGTGGCCTGGCTGCGCCACGAGCAGGACCTCGACCTCAAGGCCTTCGGTGTGCGCTTCGACGTCTTCAGCCTTGAGTCCGCTCTCTATACCGATGGCTCGGTCGAGCGCACTGTGCAGGCGCTGATCGCCTCCGGCCATACTTACGAACAGGATGGCGCGCTGTGGCTGCGCACCACCAGCTTTGGTGACGACAAGGACCGTGTGATGCGCAAGAAGGAAGGTGGCTACACCTACTTCGTGCCGGATGTGGCCTACCACGCTGCCAAGTGGCGGCGCGGCTTCGGTCGCGTCATCAATGAGCAGGGCGCCGACCATCACAGCACCATCACCCGCGTGCGCGCCGGCTTGCAGGCGCTCGGCATCGGCATCCCTGAGGGCTGGCCAGACTACGTGCTGCACCAGATGGTCACGGTGATGCGCGGCGGCGAGGAGGTGAAGATCTCCAAGCGCGCCGGCAGCTACGTGACCTTGCGCGACCTCATCGACGAGGTCGGGGCGGACGCGACGCGCTACTTCCTGGCGGCGCGCCGCGCCGACTCGCAACTGGTGTTCGACATCGACCTCGCCCGTGCCCAGACCAACGACAACCCCGTCTACTACATCCAGTACGCCCACGCCCGTATCTGCAGCGTCCTTGAACAATGGGGTGGCGACGTCGCGGCGTTGGCCCATGCCGACCTCGCGCCGCTCGAGAGCGAGCACGAGCGCGCTGTCGTCAACCGCCTAGAGGCTTTCCCCGACGTCGTGGCTGGTGCGGCTGCCGAACTTGCCCCGCATAGCGTGGCCTTCTACCTAAAGGATCTGGCAGCCGATTTTCACAGCTGGTACAACGCCAGTCAGTTCTTGGTCGATGATGTCGTGGTCCGCCAAGCGCGTTTGGCGCTGGCGGCTGCGACCCGGCAGGTGATTGCCAACGGACTCGGCTTACTGGGGGTCAGTGCCCCGCAGCGCATGTAAAGGAGCGCAGGTCGTCATGAGCAAGCAGACGCAAGATCGATCGGATGCTGGCCGTCCGCTGGTCACCGGTATCGTCATTGGCGTCCTGCTCGGGGTCGCCGCGGCAGTTGCGGTGGCGGTGTGGCTGAATGTGCGCGGCACACCGTTTGCCGAGCGCCAAGCGCCGGCAGTTTTGCCACCAATGGCGCCAGCCGACAGCAGCGTGCCCGAGACCGGGTCTACCGACGCCGAGCCACCGCGTTTTGATTTCTACGAGATCCTGCCGGGCAACGAGCCGGCCATGGAGGAGGCGCCTCGATCGGCGACGGGCGCACCGCTGTGGCTGCAGGCGGGTGCCTTCCGCAGCGCCAGCGACGCCGACGACCGCAAGGCGCGCATCGCCTTGCTAGGGCAGAACGCCACGGTGCAGCGCATCGAAGTTGACGGCGGTTTCGTGCATCGAATCCGCGTCGGGCCGTTCACCAGCGAACAGGAACTCGAAGCGGTGCGCGCGTTTCTCAGCGACAACGGGATCGACAGCATCCCCGTGCGCCCCGACGAACCCTAAAGCAGTCATCGTCGGCGGCCCGCCCCGCGTTGTTGAACTTCTGACACCACTGCCATCACCCAGCCACGAGGACACCATGCGACGATTGTTTGCTGCACTCTTGTTGACCCTGAGCGCCTGCTTGCCCCTGCTAGCCCATGCCAATACGCCGGTCGAGGGCAAGCATTACTTGGTGGTGCCGGCTCCGCAGCCGGGTACTCCGGGCAAGATCGAGGTGGCCGAGTTCTTTTGGTACGGGTGCCCGGCCTGCTATGCGCTCGAGCCTAAACTCGAGGCCTGGCTGAAGCGTTTGCCGGCCGATGTCCAGTTCCGTCGTTCACCGGCGGTGATGGCACCCCACTGGCAGCCGATGGCGCGCGCCTTCTTTGCTCTCGAGGCTACCGGCACCGATCTTCACAGCCGCATCTTCCATGCGCTGCACCGCGACAACGTCAACCTCAACGAGGAATCGGTGTTTCTGCAGTGGGTCGGCAAGCAGGGAGCCGACGCGACCAAGGTCGGCGACGCGTATCGCTCGTTCGGTGTGCGCGGTAAGGTCGAGTCGGCCCGGCAGCAGAATATGCAGTTCGGCCTGACCAGCGTGCCTTCGCTGGTGGTCGGAGGGCGCTATGTGACCTCGCCATCGCTGGCCGGCGGTGCGGACCGCATGCTCGAGGTGGCTGATTACCTGATCGAACTGTCTCGCAAGAACCGGCGCTGAGCAGTCGCACGGTCAGCGCCTGTGTTCAGTCGGTGCTGACCCATTCGCGCAGCTTGCCGCGCAGGCGGCCGACTGCCTGGCTGTGTAGCTGGCAGACTCGGGATTCCGACACGCCAAGGATCTGCCCGATCTCTTTCAGGTTGAGCTCCTGTTCGTAGTACAGACCCATGATCAGCTTTTCGCGCTCCGGCAGCTGACCGATCGCTTGTACAAGGTTCTGCCGAAACTGATCGTCCTCGAGCACTGTTGCCGGAGTGACTTGGCCGTCGCCGGCATAACCCTCGAGGAAGTGGGCTTCGTCTGGGTCCTGAAAGTCTTCGTAGTAGAGCAGCTGGGCGCCGCGCGCGTCGGCCAACACGTGCTGGTATTGCTCGAGGGGTAGTGACAGCGAATCGGCCACCTCCTGTTCGCTCGCTGGGCGGCCCAGTTGTTGTTCGAGTTTTGCGCTGGCGGCTTCGATCTGCCGCATGCTGCGGCGGACGCTGCGTGGCAGCCAGTCGGCGTGACGCAGTTCGTCAAGCATCGCCCCGCGGATGCGCTGTGCGGCGTAGGTCTCGAACTGTGCCCCCTGCGTATCGTCGAAATTATTCACCGCATCCATCAGTCCGATCAGCCCCGCCTGGATCAGGTCGTCGACCTGCACGCTGGCCGGCAGTCGCGCCATGAAGTGGTAGGCGATGCGTTTGACCAGCGGAGCGTGGTCGCGCACCCGGCGATCGAGCTCGGCGGCGCTGCTCATTGGCTGGCTCCTGGAGTGACCGCCGCATGGTTGAGGCGTTTTAGCCAGTCGGCCCAGTGGCTGCCGCGCGCCGCTGCCTGGTCCAGTCGCTCGACCAGTTCGCGCAATCAGCGAGCCGCTGGCGCACGTGGGAACCGCCGCAGCAGGTCGGCACCAGGCCCACCTTCCGCGCCAGTGTGGACAGAGGCGACGGTCGGATCGGTCGGAATCGCTCCCAAAGCGGCGGGGGCACAGCCTAGAAACTGGCGTGCCGTGTGGCGCAGGTTGTCCATCAGATTGGCGGCGCGATCATCGCTGCAAAGGTTGACAAGGATCTGGCAGTCGGCACGACCCACCAGGGCCGACAGCGCCTTGAGTTGACGATAGGCCGACGTCAGGTGCTGTGGAGCGGGCGACGCTAGCACGATGAATTCGTCGAAAGCAAGGCAGGGCCCGGGCCGTTGCTCGGGCTGCAGTAGGCCGATCACGATGTCGGCCGGCGGCAGGTGAGTCGCCCAATCACTGCCTTGTGTTGTTGGCGCTGGGATACCCGGCTGAGCAAGCCTGGCGGGCTTGCGGCCATCTAGCAGCAGCACGCTGTGGCCGCGTTGGCGCCAGGCCTCGGCGATCGCGCTACCGACCAGCGTCAGGCCGGCTCCGCTGGCACCAAGCAGCCCCCAGCAGCGTGTTTGGGTGGGCCTGACCAGCCGGCGCAGCCCAGCGGCCTGGTCGTCGATGGCGGCGCTCACGGTTCGCTGGGCACGGCCCCACGGCGCTCGAGTGCCGCCGCGTAGAGCGCCAGTTCCTCGTCGGTGACTTCGAGCGGCGCCAGCCCGGACACGGCACGGAATGCCCGGTCGGCGAGGTAGAGCGGGTTGGGACGATGCAGATCTTCAGGCACGCGCGCCATCATGCGGCGCCGGGCGACGTCACGCTGCATGGCCCGGATGCGGGCTTTGAGTTGCGGGTCGCCTTCTTGTTCTTTCAGTTCGCGGCGGACTTCTTCCTTGGTCATGCGCAACTGCTTCTGGTGGTTCCAGAGCTGGAATGGCACGTCGATGGCGACCACCACCACCAGACCCGCGATGACCCAGATTAGCCCCTCAGCAGTGAGGCGCAAGCCATAGGCGACCGAGCCGGCAAGCGCGCCCTCCGACAGCTGTAGCCAGTCGGCCAGGTAGACCCACAGGAAGATGGCTGCGATGGCGCCGATGAAAACCGTCTTCAGGACTGCTTTGGCGAGTTCGATCAGACCCTGCGCCGAGAACATGCGTTTGAATCCGCTCAGCGGGTTCAGGCGGGAGGCCTGCGGGGCCATGGGTTGGCCGGTGAAGATCCAGCCCGAGACCAGCAGCGATGACAGTACCAGAGCCAAAGGAACGGCCACGAGGAGGGGTGCCAAGCCGAGCAGCGCCTCTTGGTTGAGCATCGCCAGACGCTCCAACCCGAGCTGTGGGTCGAAAGCCTCGCGCCGGTCGAAGCGCAGCCCGCGCTCGAATACCGAAAGTAGGGTCAGGGCCAAGGCGCCACCGGCGAACAGCAGCACTGCAGTTCCGCCAAGCAGACCGGCGAACGTCGAGAGCTCTCGCGAGCGGGCCACTTGACCCTTTTCGCGGGCGTCTTGGAGACGTTTCGGGGTCGGTGGCTCGGTGCGCTCGAGGTCGCTATCTTCGGCCATGACCGTAGGTCAGCGTCGCGTCTTGCGTTCCGGGCAGTCTTCCCGCACGCACTCAGCGTACAGGCACAACGAGTGTTCCTGAATGCGGAACCCGCGCTCGGCTGCGATCATGTTCTGGCGCGCTTCGATCTCGGCATCGAAGAACTCTTCGACCTTGCCGCACTGGGTGCAGACCAGATGGTCGTGGTGGCCGCCCTCGTTCAGTTCGAATACCGAGCGATCTGCCTCGAAGTGGTGGCGGACCAGCACGCCGGCCTGCTCGAATTGGGTCAGAACGCGGTACACGGTCGCCAGTCCGACATCGACATGATCGGCCAAGAGCGCGCGGTAGACGTCTTCGGCCGACAAATGGCGAATGCTGCTGCGTTCGAACACGCCAAGAATGCGCAGACGCGGTTGCGTTGCCTTCAGGCCTATGCTTTTCAGGTCTTCTGCTGACGTGCTCATGGCGGCTGGGTCGGTCGGTGGAAGCGTGCGTTATCATAGCGCACGCTTTTCGCACCCGAACCGAGGACTCGCCCGCGCTATGCGCCTTTCGGCCGCCCTGTCGTTGCTGCTTGCCGTCCCGGTGGTCGGGTGCGGTGTATCCCTGCCAGACGTTTCCAGTTTGCCGGGGCTCAAGCCCTACCGCATCGATATCCAGCAAGGCAATGCGCTGACACAGGACATGGTGGCCAAACTCAAGCCGGGCATGACGCGCAGCCAGGTGCGTTTTGTGCTGGGTACGCCGATGGTCCAGGACCCGTTCCATGCCGACCGCTGGGACTATGTCTACTTGATGACTGAGGGCCATGGCGAGACGCGCTCGCGCCGTTTGACCGTGTTCTTCCAGGACGACCAACTAGTCCGTGTCGAGGGCGATGTGGTTGGTCGGGCCGCCGATGCCGAGTCCGAATCCGGGGCGACCCAATGATTCGGGTGGCCATCGCCGGGGCTGCCGGCCGTATGGGACGGGCCTTGGTCGAGAGCCTTGCCGATCATCCGCATGCCCGCTTGACAGTGGCTTTGGAGATGGCAGGCTCGCCAGCCATCGGCTCCGACGCCGGGGCGGTGGTAGGACGCACGACCGGTGTCGCAATCACGTCTGACCTCGCTGGCTTGGCCGCGGCCGATGTGCTGATCGACTTCACTCGGCCGGAGGGCACGCTGACGCACCTCGCGGCGTGCCGACAATACGGCGTTCGCGCAGTCATCGGCACGACCGGTTTTGACGCCGCTGGCAAGCGGGATATCGCCGCTGCAGCTGGCGAGTTGCCCTTGGTCATGGCCCCTAATTTCAGCGTTGGCATCAACCTGCTGGTCAAGCTGCTGGACACCGCGGCAAGAGCATTGGGCGATGCCTACGACGTCGAGATCATCGAGGCCCACCACCGGCACAAGGTGGATGCACCATCCGGCACTGCGCTGCGCTTGGGCGAGGCGGTGGCCGCGGCGCTCGGGCGCGATTTGCAGTCTTGCGCCGTGTACGGCCGCGAGGGCATCACCGGCGAGCGCGCCGCACAGACGATCGGCTTTGCAACCGTGCGCGGTGGCGATGTGGTGGGCGACCACACCGTGTTGTTCGCTGGCACCGGCGAGCGCATCGAGCTCACCCATAAAGCCTCTAGTCGCGCCACGTTCGCCGAGGGTGCGGTGCGTGCTGCGTGCTGGCTACAAGATCAGCCAGCCGGCCTTTACGACATGCACGACGTGCTCGCCCTGGGCTAGTCAACGGCCGCCGAAACGGGCCGCCGGGTTTGCCTGACCTTGGCCGACTGGCGTATCATCCGGCCACTTAACGAGCGGACGCCACCCGGTGTCCGCTTGTCGCATCCGCCCCCCAGAATCCTGACAACGATACCGTGACCGCTGCTGCGCCCGCCCTGCTCGCCCTCGCCGATGGTTCGGTGTTTCGCGGCGTCTCTATCGGGGCGGAGACGGCAACGGTGGGCGAGGTGGTGTTCAACACCGCCATGACCGGCTACCAGGAGATCCTCACCGACCCCTCCTACAGCCGGCAGATGGTCACCCTGACTTATCCGCACATCGGCAACGTCGGTACCAACCCGGAAGACACCGAGTCGACCGCCGTGCACGCTGCCGCGCTGATCATCCGCGACCTGCCGCTGCGCACCTCGAACTTCCGATCCACGCGCACGCTCACCGCGTATCTACGTGAGGCCGGCACGCCCGGCATCGCCGGCATCGACACGCGGCGCCTGACCCGCATCCTGCGTGACACCGGCGCGCAGAACGGTTGCCTGATGGCAGGCCGCGTCGATGAGGCCGAAGCGCTAGCGCGCGCCCGCGAGTTCCCCGGCCTGGTCGGCATGGACCTCGCGCAGGTGGTGACCTGCAACGCACCCTACGAGTGGACGCAGACCGAGTGGCGCTTGGGCCAGGGCTTCGGCGCCCAAGCATCGCCACGTTTCCATGTGGTCGCCTACGACTTTGGCGTTAAGCACAATATCTTGCGCATGCTGGCCGAGCGTGGCTGCCGCATCACCGTGGTACCAGCCAAGACGCCGGTCGAGCAGGTGCTGGCGTTCAAGCCCGATGGCGTGTTCCTCTCCAACGGACCGGGCGATCCGGCACCGTGCGACTATGCCATCGCCGCCATCCGTACCGTGCTGGACAAGCGCATCCCGACATTCGGCATCTGCCTTGGTCACCAGCTCATGGCGCTGGCGGTCGGTGCAAAGACCCTCAAGATGAAGTTCGGGCACCATGGCGCCAACCACCCGGTGCAGGACGTCGAGTCTGGCCGCGTCATGATCACCAGCCAGAATCACGGCTTCGCGGTGGATGCCGCCACGCTGCCGGCCAACTGCATGGTGACCCACCGCAGCCTGTTCGACGGCAGCCTGCAAGGCTTCGCGCTCACCGACCGCCCAGCCTTCTGCTTCCAGGGCCACCCCGAGGCAAGCCCGGGCCCGCACGACGTTGCGCCGCTTTTCGATCGCTTCATTCGCGACATGGAGTCGGCTCATGCCTAAGCGGACCGACATCCAGTCCATCCTGATCATCGGCGCCGGTCCGATCGTCATCGGTCAGGCCTGCGAGTTCGACTACTCTGGCGCACAAGCCTGCAAGGCGCTCCGCGAAGAGGGCTACCGCGTCATCCTCGTCAACAGCAATCCGGCGACGATCATGACCGACCCGGAGATGGCGGACGTGACATACATCGAGCCGATCACTTGGCAGATGGTCGAGAAGATCATCGCCAAGGAACGGCCCGACGTCCTGCTGCCGACCATGGGCGGCCAGACCGCTCTCAACTGTGCGCTCGATCTCGCCCGCAACGGCGTTCTCGAAAAGTACGGCGTCGAGATGATCGGCGCCCGTGAGGAGGCCATCGACAAGGCCGAGGACCGCCAGAAGTTCAAGGAGGCGATGACCCGCATCGGGCTCGAGTCGGCGCGCTCTGGCGTTGCCCACAGCATGGAGGAAGCACTGGCAGTGCAGGCTGCCGTCGGCTTCCCGGCGATCATCCGGCCGTCGTTCACCATGGGTGGCTCTGGCGGTGGCATCGCCTACAACCGCGAGGAGTTCCTTGCCATCTGCGAGCGCGGCCTCGAGGCCAGCCCCACCCGCGAGCTGCTGATCGAGGAGTCGCTGCTCGGCTGGAAAGAGTTCGAGATGGAGGTCGTGCGCGACCGCGCTGACAACTGCATCATCGTCTGCTCGATCGAGAACCTCGACCCGATGGGTGTGCACACCGGCGACTCCATAACGGTGGCGCCGGCGCAGACACTCACCGACCGCGAATACCAGATCATGCGCAACGCCAGCATCGCCGTGCTGCGCGAGATCGGCGTCGACACCGGCGGCTCTAACGTGCAGTTTGCCGTCAACCCGCGCGACGGCCGCATGATCGTCATCGAGATGAACCCGCGGGTCAGCCGCTCGTCGGCGCTGGCCTCCAAGGCCACCGGCTTCCCGATCGCCAAGGTCGCCGCCAAGTTGGCTGTGGGCTACACGCTGGATGAACTGAAGAACGACATCACCGGCGGCGCCACGCCAGCCTCGTTCGAGCCGAGCATCGACTACGTGGTGACCAAGGTCCCGCGCTTCGCCTTCGAGAAATTTCCGCAGGCCAATGACCGCCTCACCACGCAGATGAAGTCGGTGGGCGAGGTCATGGCCATGGGCCGCTGCTTCCAAGAGAGCTTCCAGAAGGCGCTGCGGGGTCTGGAGGTCGGCGTCGACGGGCTCAACGAGAAGACCGCCGACCGCGAGACCATCGTCCGCGAGATGGGCAGCCCGGGACCGGAGCGCATCTGGTACGTAGCGGATGCCTTTCGCATCGGCATGACGCTCGACGAGGTGTTCGGCCACAGCAAGATCGACCCGTGGTTCCTTGCCCAGATCGAGGACATCGTGCAGCGCGAGCAGGCCCTCGCCGGACGCGATGTGGCTTCGCTGTCGGTCGCAGAGATGCGTGCCCTCAAGGGTGCCGGTTTCTCCGACCGCCGCATCGGCCAACTCACTGGCTCCGGCGGTGATGCCGCGCGGGCGCGGCGCCATACGCTGGGCATCCGCCCGGTCTACAAGCGCGTCGACACCTGCGCGGGCGAGTTCGCCACCAGCACCGCCTACATGTATTCGACCTACGATGAGGAATGCGAATCGCAACCGTCGTCGCGCAAGAAGATCATGGTGCTCGGCGGCGGGCCGAACCGCATCGGTCAGGGCATCGAGTTCGACTACTGCTGCGTGCACGCGGCGCTCGCCCTCCGCGAGGATGGCTTCGAGACCATCATGGTCAACTGCAACCCGGAGACGGTGTCCACCGACTACGACACCTCCGATCGCCTGTATTTCGAGCCGCTCACGCTCGAGGACGTGCTGGAGGTGGTGGCGGTCGAGAAGCCGTGGGGTGTGATCGTCCAGTACGGCGGCCAGACCCCGCTCAAGCTGGCGCGCGATCTTGAAGCCAACGGCGTGCCGATCATCGGTACCAGCCCCGACAGCATCGACGCCGCCGAGGACCGCGAGCGCTTCCAGAAGCTGCTGCACGACCTCAAGCTGCTGCAGCCCCCGAACGCCACGGCTCGTGCCGAGACCGAAGCCCTGCAGAAAGCCGACGAGATCGGCTACCCGCTGGTGGTGCGGCCGTCCTACGTGCTCGGTGGCCGAGCGATGGAGATCGTCCACCGGCAGGCCGACCTCGAGCGCTACATGCGCGAGGCGGTGAAGGTCTCCAACGACAGCCCGGTGTTGCTCGACCGCTTCCTGAATGACGCGATCGAGGTCGACGTCGACGCCATCTGTGATGGCACCGATGTGCTGATCGGCGGTGTCATGGAGCATATCGAGCAGGCCGGCGTGCACAGCGGAGACAGCGCGTGCTCCCTTCCGCCCTACAGCCTGGCGCCGGCGATCATCGACGAGATTCGTCGTCAGACCACCCTGATGGCTCACGCGCTGAAAGTGGTCGGGCTGATGAACGTGCAGTTCGCGGTCCAGGGGCAGACCATCTACGTGCTCGAGGTGAACCCGCGTGCCTCACGGACCGCGCCCTTTGTGTCCAAGGCCATCGGCGCGCCGTTGGCCAAGATCGCCGCTCGCTGCATGGCTGGCCGCGGCCTGCGCGAGCAGGGTTTCGCCGGCGAGATCGTGCCACCCTACTACTCGGTCAAGGAGGCGGTGTTCCCGTTCATCAAGTTCCCGGGCGTCGACACCATCCTTGGCCCTGAGATGAAGTCGACCGGCGAGGTGATGGGGGTCGGCAAGACTTTCGCCGAGGCCTTCGTCAAGAGCCAGCTGGCGGCGAGTGTGCGTCTGCCAGCGGCTGGCCGCGTATTCCTCAGTGTTCGCGACGCCGACAAGCCGGCGACCATCACCGTTGCCCGCGAATTGGCGGGGCTCGGGTTTGATCTCGTGGCGACCCGCGGCACCGCCGCTGCACTTGCCGAGGCCGGATTGACTGTCAGCCCGGTGAACAAGGTCACCGAGGGTCGGCCGCACATCGTCGACATGATCAAGAACGGCGAGATCGCGCTCATCATCAATACGGTTGATGAGAAGAAGAGTTCGATCGAGGATTCCTGGTCGATCCGCAACGCCGCCCTGCAAGGGCGAGTCACTTACTACACCACGGTCGCCGGCGCCCGCGCTGCGGCCACCGGCATTGGCCACATGCAAGCGCTTGAGGTCTACGACCTGCAGGGCCTGCACGGCCGCGCCTGAGCCACGAGGTACCCATGCAGAAGACCCCGCTGACGGTCGCCGGCGCCGAGCAGTTGAAGGCCGAGTTGCATCATCTGAAGCATGTCGAACGGCCGAAAGTGATCGACGCGATCGCCGAGGCGCGCAGCCATGGTGACCTCTCCGAGAACGCCGAATATGACGCTGCCAAGGAACGCCAAAGCTTCATCGAGGGCCGTATCGCCGAGGTCGAGGCCAAGTTGGCGAACGCCCAGATCATCGACCCGACGACGCTGGATGCCGATGGTCGCTGCGTGTTCGGCGCCACGGTGGAGCTCGAGGACCTGGGCTCGGGCGATCGCGTGACCTACCAGATCGTCGGCGACGATGAGGCCGACCTGAAACAGGGCAAGATCAGTATCTCCAGTCCGATCGCCCGCGCCCTGATCGGCAAGGTCGCTGGCGAGACTGCTGAGGTGCAAGCACCCGGCGGCGTGCGGGAATACGAGATCATCGACGTCCGCTACGTTTGAGCGGCGCGCCCATCGTTGGCGCAGCACCGATCCGGGCTGCTGGGAAGACGGCAGCGAAAGTACTTCCGACACCTGGTGTGCTGTCGATGCGCAGCTGTCCGCCATGGCGCGTCAGTGCGTGTTTGACGATCGCGAGCCCGAGCCCAGTACCGCCGCTGGCGCGAGATCGGTCGCTGTCCACTCGATAGAAGCGTTCGGTCAGGCGCGGGATGTGCTCTGGTGCAATCCCAGGTCCAGTGTCGCGCACCGTAAAACAGGCCCCTTCCGCGCAGGCGTGCCAGCTGACCTTGATGGTTCCGGCTGACGAATAACGGACGGCATTGCTCAGCAGGTTCGACAAGATACTGCGGATCTCGCCGTCCGCACCAAGCAGTTCAAGGCCAGGATCGATGTCGGTGATGATCTGGTGGCGCCCTGCTGACAGCACTTCGGCATCCTTGACCAGGGCTTGCAACAGGGGCTGCATGCCGATTGCCTGCATTGGCGGCTCGTCGCGTTCGCACTCGAGCCGTGCCAAGGTCAGCAGATCGGTGACCAAGCTTTGCATTCGGCGGGTCTGGTTTTCCAGCAGTGGCAAGATCTGCGGTAGCGATTCGCCAGCGGTTCCGCCGAGGTCGCTGAGTGTCTCGACGAAACCGGACACAACAGTGAGCGGAGTTCGCAGCTCATGGGAGACGTTTGCCACGAAGTCGCGACGCATGCGTTCTAGCTGTTCGCGGTCGGAAATATCGCGGCTGAGGATCAGTGTTTGCTCGCCAGCAAATGCCACCACGAATACTTGCAGGGCAAGGTCGGGGCGGTGCGTCGGGTGAATCAGCAGCGGCTCGGCAAAGTCGCCCTGCTGGAGGTAGTTGCGAAATGCCGGATCGCGGATCAACTGTGTGACCAGGAATTCGCGGTCACGCTGCATATCAAGGCCAAAGTGTCGCGCGCCGAGCCGGTTCATCCAGACGATGCGCTGTTCGGCATCGATCGCCAACACCCCTTCGGGAATCGCCTGACCCGCAGATTCAAAGGTTTTCACCGCGCGTTCGAGGCGGGTCAATGCTGCGCGGTGATTTTTTTGCAGGCGGGCCAGACGGGCAAAGACGTCTCCCCAGGCACCGGATCCCTCGGGCACTTGCTCATCTGGTGCCGCTAGCCAGCGTTCGAGGCGTTCCAGCTGTCGTAACTGCAGGCCAAGCAACACCACGGCCGCCACTAAGGCGCCAAACACAGCGCCCGTTCCACCGGCGAGCTGATCTGCGACGATCGCGGCAAGCCCGATCAAAGTAGCCCACCACAGCAGGGTCGGGAGTCGGTTCACAGCGGTAGGGCGCGGATGCGCCGGGCACATTTACACAGCAGTGTAGCGGCTTATGTCGTGTGCACCGAGAAGCGGTAGCCGGTTCCGCGTACGGTCTGGACCAAGGCATCATGACCGGTCGGCTCTAGGGCCGCGCGCAGGCGGCGGATGTGAACATCGACCGTGCGCTCTTCGACGAACACATGGTCCCCCCACACTTGGTCCAGTAGCTGTCCCCGGGTATGGACACGCTCGGGGTGGGTCATCAAGAAATGCAGCAGCCGGAATTCGGTTGGGCCCAGCGTCAGCGCCTGACCATTGCCATTGACGCGATGGGTCTGTGGGTCCAGACGCAGCCCCCCGGCCTCGACAATGTCGTCGGTCATTTGCGGGGCGCGGCGACGCAATACGGCTTTGATGCGGGCCAGCAGCTCGCGAGGCGAAAACGGTTTGGTGATGTAGTCGTCGGCACCGGCATCGAGACCAGCAACCTTGTCCGTCTCTTCGCCGCGGGCAGTCAGCATGATGATCGGCACCGGCCGTGTGCGCGGATCGGCCCGCAGGCGACGGGCAAGCTCGACGCCGCTCTGTCCGGGCAGCATCCAGTCGAGCAGGACCACATCTGGCAAGGCCTCACGCACCAGCGCTAGCGCCTGCTCTGCGTCGCCGGCGCGCAGCACATGATGACCGGCATGCTGCAGGTTGAAGGCGATCAGTTCTTGGATGGCGGGTTCGTCTTCGACGAGGAGAATGTTGGCTGCCATCTTGGCGCTCGTAAACGTTGCTGTTGCAGCGACAGTATGACCGGTGTGTTACAGCACCATGACGGTGCGTGTTTTGGCACTGATCTGTGCGCCCTGACGGGTGAACCGGAGATGGCCGCTCGCCCCTGCTACCATGGCGGCCATGAGCAAGACGACCCATTTCGGCTATCAGACCGTCGATGAAGGCGAGAAGGCCTCTCGCGTTCGCGAGGTGTTTGCTTCGGTCGCGCGTCGCTACGACCTGATGAACGACGTCATGTCGTTCGGCCTGCATCGCTTCTGGAAACGCTATGCCATTGAACTGTCGGGCGCCCGCGCGGGCGATCGCGTACTTGACGTGGCTGGAGGATCGGGTGATCTCAGTCGCCTGATGGCGCGCAAGGTTGGTCCAGACGGGCAGGTCTGGCTAAGCGATATCAACAGTGACATGTTGCGGGTTGGGCGCGACCGCTTGCTCGATGCTGGCATGCCGCTGCCGGCGATCCAGTGTGATGCCGAGCACTTACCCTTCCCCGACGGCTATTTCGACTGCGTGATGGTCGCCTTTGGTCTGCGCAACATGACCCGCAAGGAAGCCGCTCTGACCGAGATGCGTCGGGTTTTGCGACCTGGGGGGCGTCTGCTGGTGCTCGAGTTCTCCAAAGTCAACCCACTGTTGGCGCCGGCCTACGATGCCTATTCATTTCATGTGATCCCGGCATTGGGGCAACGCATCGCTGGCGATGCCGCGAGCTACCGGTATCTTGCCGAGTCGATCCGCATGCATCCGGACCAAGAGACCTTGCGCCAGATGATGGTTGATGCGGGGCTGGCGCAGGTCGAGTACTTCAACCTCACCGGTGGTGTCGTCGCCCTGCACCGCGGCGTGCGTCTCGACTGAAGCCGCTGATGTCGGCAACTCTTACTCGGCGTCTGTGCGAGCTGCTGGGTCAGCGACAAATGGTCGAGCAGGTGTGCGAGCGTTTGCGCCCCCATGCGGGCAAGACGGTGGAGCTGCGTGTTGGTGGCATTCCGCTGCGGGTGCATATTTGTGATGATGGATTGCCCGTCCCGGATCACGAGGCTACTCCGGTGGATCTCACGCTTGATGTCCCGCCTGGCCGCCTGTTGCGGCGTGCTGGCGGCGACTTGGCGGCCTTTTCTGATCTGCCCTTTAGTGGTGACGCTGCACTGGCTCAAGCACTCGCGGCCTTGGCGGCCGATCCGTGTTGGGAATGGCGCGCCGCTATCGAGGCGGCGCTACCCATGACCATTGCCACGCCACTGGCCGACGCCGCGCAGTCGCTGTTCGATGCTGCAACGGCTCTGCGTCAACGGGCAGACGCAGGAATCGCCGATTTCCTGCGCCATGAGGCCTCCGTTGCGGTGGGGCGCGACGAACTGGAGCACTTTTTGGCCGATGTCGATACCTTGAGCGAGGCCGTCGATCGCATCGAGGCCCGCCTGCGTCTGATCGACCCTCGATGACTCTGCTCCGCCTGCTCCGCATCGTCCAGATTGTCTGGACCGCTGGCCTCGACGAGCTCTTGCTACCGGGGCGCTGGCGGTGGAGCGCACGGTTGCGGCGTCGCGTGCTCGAAGTGCCGCGTGGTCGGCGGTTGCGGCAGGCGCTAGAGCAACTCGGTCCGATCTTCGTCAAGTTCGGTCAATTGTTGTCGACCCGTCGCGATCTTGTCCCCACCGACATCGCCGACGAACTTGCGCTCTTGCAGGACCGTGTGCCGCCATTCCCTTCCGAGCAGGCCGTGGCCGTGCTGGAGCGAGCTTATAAGCGTCCATTAGATCAGGTGTTTGCCAGTTTCGAGCCAGTCCCGGTGGCAAGCGCGTCGGTTGCGCAGGTTCACTTTGCGGTGCTGCCGGATGGTCGTGAGGTCGCGGTCAAAGTGCTGCGACCCGGCATCCGCAAGGTGATCGACAGCGACATTGCTCTGATGCACATCCTCGCCCATTTGGTGGAGTGGATCTATGTCGATGGCAAGCGGCTGAAGCCGCGCCAGATCGTCGCCGAGTTCGAAAAACACATCGCGCAGGAACTCGATCTGCTGTTCGAGGCGTCGAATGCCAGCCAGTTACGGCGCAACTTCGAGACGTCGAGCCTGCTCTATGTGCCCGAGATCTACTGGGACTGGTGCGAGCGCAATGTGCTGGTGATGCAGCGCATGAAGGGCACACCGATCAGCCAGGTGGCGACGCTGCGGGCACGCGGCATCGATATCCTGCGGCTCGCCCGCGAAGGCGTCGAGATCTTCTTCACGCAGGTGTTCCGTGACGGCTTCTTCCATGCCGACATGCATCCGGGGAACATCCTCGTCCACGATAACGGCACCTATATCGCCCTTGACTTTGGCATTGTCGGAACCCTCTCCGATGTCGACAAGAACTATCTGGCGCGCAACTTCCTGGCCTTTTTTCGCCGCGACTATCGGGGGGTGGCGCAGGCCCACGTCGATGCCGGTTGGGTGCCGCCGGGGACCCGTGTCGACGAGTTTGAATCGGCCATTCGCGCTTGCTGCGAACCGATCTTTGACCGCCCGCTGAAAGAGATCTCGTTCGGACGTGTGCTGTTGCGCTTGTTCGAGACTTCGCGCCAGTTCCAGGTCGAGATCCAGCCGCAACTGGTCCTGCTACAAAAAACATTGTTGAACATCGAAGGGCTGGGACGCGATCTCGACCCCGAACTCGACCTGTGGGCGACTGCCAAACCCTATCTCGAGCGCTGGATGAGCGAACAGATCGGCTGGCGGGCCTTGCGCAGTCAGGTGCAACACGAGGCGACGACCTGGGCGCGCATCCTGCCGCAGCTGCCCCGGCTGGCGCATCAGGCGCTTTTGCGGCTGGAGGAGCCGCCGGCCAACCCGGCTGATCTGGCCGCGCCGCTGCGGCGCGTCGAGCGCTGGCTGGCCGTGGTCGCCGTCTTGTTGGCGGCGGTGCTTGGTCTGTTGACATGGCGCTGGCTGGCCGGCTAGGCCTTGCTACACTGCGGCGTGACCGGCTTCCACCCTGATCGCCAGCGATGCTGCTGACCTTCGTCGTCCTGTACCTGCTCGTGTCGATCGGCATCGGCCTGATGGCCGCCATGCGAGTGCACAACAGCAAAGACTTTGCCGTCGCCGGGCGGCATCTGCCGCTGCCGGTGGTGACCGCCACGGTATTCGCCACGTGGTTTGGCGCCGAGGCGATCTTCGGCGTGTCGGCGACCTTTGCCACCGAAGGCCTGCGCGGCGTGGTGGCCGATCCGTTCGGCGCGTCGATGTGCCTTGTCCTCGCCGGCATCTTCTTCGCGCGCTACCTGTACCGGTTGAACATCCTCACCCTCGGCGACTTCTTCCGCTTGCGCTATGGCCGTGGCGTCGAGGTGCTGACCACCCTGGCGATCATGGCCTCGTATCTCGGCTGGGTGTCGGCGCAGATCAAGGCGCTCGGCCTGATCCTGCATGTCTTGACCGACGGCGCCATCGACCAGGACACCGGCATGGTGATCGGCACCCTGGTGGTGCTCACCTACACCACGCTCGGCGGAATGATGTCGGTGGCGATCCTCGACTTCGTGCAGATGGGTGTCATCCTCGGCGGGATGCTGTTCATCGCTTGGTTGATCTCCGACCAGACCGGGGGTGTGATGCCGGTCATTGAACACGCCGGCAGCGCCGGACTGCTCGATTTCTTCCCGCCGCCGGACCTGGCGCAGTGGCTGACCTTCGTCGCCGCTTGGCTGACCATGATGCTCGGCTCGATCCCGCAGCAGGATGTGTTTCAGCGCATCACCTCGGCACGCACCGCGCGCATCGCGGTCTGGGGCAGCGTCATCGGTGCCAGCATCTACTTCACCTTCACCTTTGTGCCGATGTTCATCGCTTATGCGGCGACGCTGATCGACCCTGACCGTTTTGGGGCGATGCTCGAGACCGATGCGCAGTTGCTGTTGCCATCCCTGGTGCTGAGTCACACCCCGCTGTTTGCACAGGCGATCTTCTTCGGCGCGGTGCTGTCGGCGATCATGGCGTGTTCGTCGGCGACGTTGTTGGCCCCGTCGGTCTCCTTTGCCGAGAACATCGTTCGCGGCTTCTTCCCCCAGATGTCCGACCGCACCTTCCTGCGGGTCATGCGGGTCACCATTGTGGTGTTCGCGGCCATCGTTTTGGTCTATGCGCTGAGCGCCAACGCGTCGATCTTCCACATGGTCGAGAACGCCTACAAGGTGACGCTTGCGGGCGCCTTTGTGCCGCTGATCGCCGGAGCGATGTGGAAGCGGGCGACCACTCAGGGGGCTTATGCCGCGATCATCCTTGGCATTTCGGCGTGGCTCATCGTCGAGTTCCTGGCAGGCGACGACTTCATCATCCCGCCGCAGCTTGCCGGTCTTGGCATGAGCATCGTCGGCATGCTGGCCGGATCGCTGTTGCCGCAAGCGTTACGCAGTCATGGCGAGCACCTTGCCCGGCCATCCCATCACCACACTGCCGGACGCAGCCCAGGTGCTGATCCGATCCACCACCATTGAAGTCCTTTGTCATGTCCCCAAGCTCTGGATCCGAAAGCCAACCCCACCCGTCCGATTGGCAAGCCGCGCTGGCCCAGATCCGCCGCGGCAGCGAGGAGATCCTCGTCGAAGCCGAGCTCATAGAGAAGCTTAAAAACGGACGCCCGCTACGCGTGAAGGCTGGCTTCGACCCGACCGCGCCCGACCTGCACCTGGGGCACACGGTACTCATCAATAAGCTCCGGCACTTCCAGGAACTCGGCCACCACGTGCAGTTCCTGATCGGCGACTTCACCGGGATGATCGGCGACCCTACCGGCAAGAACGCGACACGCAAGCCGCTAACTCCTGAGGAGGTCGCAGAGAACGCCAAGACCTACCAGCGCCAGGTGTTCAAGATCCTTGATCCAGAGCGCACCCAGGTGGTTTTCAACGCTGACTGGATGGGCAAGATGTCTGCGGCCGACATGATCGGGCTGGCGGCGAGGTCCACCGTGGCACGCATGCTCGAGCGTGACGACTTCTCCAAGCGCTACGCTGCTGGTCAGCCGATCGCCATCCACGAGTTCCTTTACCCGCTCATCCAGGGCTATGACTCGGTGGCGCTGAAGAGTGACGTCGAGTTGGGCGGGACCGACCAGAAGTTCAACCTGCTGATGGGCCGCGAACTGCAGAAGCAAGTGGGCCAAAGCCCGCAGGTGGTGATGACCATGCCGATTCTCGAGGGGTTGGACGGCGTGCAGAAAATGAGCAAGTCGTTGGGCAACTACATTGGTATCGCCGAAGCACCGAACGACATGTTCGGCAAACTCATGAGCGTGTCTGACAACCTGATGTGGCGTTACATGGAGTTGCTGTCGTTCCGCTCGCTGGCGGAGATCGAGGCCGACCGCCGCGCGGTCGCCGAAGGCCGAAACCCCCGTGACGTGAAGGTCGCGTTCGCGCAGGAGATCGTCACCCGCTTCCACGACCGGGCTGCGGCCGAGGCGGCGCTGGCCGACTTCGAGTTGCGCTTCCGAGCGGGAGCCATTCCCGATGCTATGCCAGAGTTGACGTTGGCCCTGGACGGCCAGGCTGCAATCGGCGTCGCTCAGTTACTCAAGCAGGCTGGTCTGGTGGAGAGCACTAGCGAGGCTTTCCGACAAATCGCCGGTGGCGGCGTGCGGATCGACGGCGAAAAAGTCGTCGCGCGCGACGCCGTTGTGAGCGGTCCGGCCACGGTTGTAGCGCAGGTTGGCAAGCGCCGCTTTGCACGCGTCACCCTGGCCTGAGGGCTAAGTCCTTGATCCTCTGGACGCAGCGCAAAATCCTCGGATTTTTTTGCCTCCAGTGTTGACACTCCATCTGACAGGCTCGTATAGTTCGGCCTCTTCGCTGCACCGGTACCCGCCGAGTCAGCCGCTCTTTAACAAAACAGACAACCGATAAGTGTGGGCGCCTGGTTGAGAAGCCTGACAGGACTGCAAAGTCCAAAAAGCTTTGAAATCGGTGCTCAAGCCCGGAACCTGGTCAAACAGG
>Ga0169931_10000692_pt1 | contig 56058 bp, 52 predicted proteins | sample Kivu_15m_20L_FD_129675 | JGI IMG/M metagenome (GOLD analysis project Ga0169931, IMG submission 129675) | Freshwater microbial communities from Lake Kivu, Western Province, Rwanda to study Microbial Dark Matter (Phase II) - Kivu_15m_20L... | ecosystem: Environmental > Aquatic > Freshwater > Lake...
CGATACCTTCTCATCGCTACTGGCACTCCCATTAATCTTGCACCGCGTTAATCGCAGCTCGACTGGGATCTCTACTTGGGTTCAAGACTCGGGGGAAGGATGCCTAGTTACGGGCGCTTACGTTTCAAATGAGATCGAAAGATGTAAGGGATAGAAGCGCTTAGTTGTATTGCCTCGAGGCAACTGTGGACAGGAGACGGCGATTAATATGTTGTAAAAACATACAATGCGCCAACAAGCGCGTCTTCCTCGCGGGCATCTATCGACCCGGTCAAATCTGCATCGTTAGGAGGTGGCAGCCTCGCTGCTGTTGATTGAGTCAACGAGCGTCTTCAACTCGAGAATCTGAGAGGCTGAGTAGCCGCTCGTAGAGCTCCACACGATAGTACCCTCTCGGTCGAGTAGCACTGCGTAGGTTACTTGTGGTCTTTCGTTGCCGAGCGCTGAAATTATCCTATGTGCATCCTCATACACGGTTACGACCGACCCCCAATCCGCTTTCGGAATACCGCTTCGCATACCGTTATCGATGAAGCTCTGAATCATTTGTGGCACCATGCCTGCTATCGTGGGGACCTCAACTATCTCAGCTTGTATGCCGCCCTGCAGAGCACCCAAAATCCAACGGTCGATGTCAAACTGAGCTCGTTGCGCGTATCCGATGAGGAATAATGTCGTTTTGCCCCGATAGGCATCAGGTAGGGTTATTGATTCCTGATTGAGGTTGCGACCCTGAACTCGAGGAAAAGGGGTGTTTTGAATTTTTTCAGGAGCCTTCACAGTGGTGCCGCAGGCCGTAACCACCATCAGCACACTGATGAGCAAAGTTCGTATGCCGAATGAGACGGATCGTCGGTGGGGTTTGTGTATCATCATCTGCCTTTGCTAGCTAAAAGTTCTTGTTAGCAGTGATTTGCTCTAGCTGGCATCAACCACCACATGAGCAAACGATCTCTTGCCAGCGCTGTCAACGGCCTTGACGGTAAAGAAGTGCGCCCCCGGGGTTAGGCCGCTAATTTGTATGCGGTTTCCGACTATCGCACACCGGCTCGATGCCGGAATACAGCTGACGGTTGGTGTGCCACCGTTTGCGTCGCTAGTTGTAAAATCGAAACTAGCCGAGCCATTGGTAGTTATGGCGTATGAGGAGCCGGTGATCGAAATATCTGGTGCAGCGTTGCCGTCTAGATCTGCGAGGCGGGCATCAATACTCGCCCTAAACCTCGTTGCTACGAGGAAGGGCACTTGAAACCTGTACCTTATCGTGTCGATCGCTTCTGCTTCCGTAAACTGCCTGATAGATCTCTCAATAGGTTGAAACACCTGCTGGATCTCTTCGAGATTACGGGCCACATAGATAAATCCGAAGCGGAATCGCTTGGGGCTTGCTCTATAGCTCGGAGAACGCACACCGTGTCTTCCCTCTACCCAGGACTGACCATACGTGGCGACCGAGTTAAAGGATACGGTTCCGCTACTGTTATAAACGGGGGTATTGAGCACGTGAATGTCTGGAAAAGAAGCTCCGAGACCTTGCAGATAGAGATCCCCATCGGAATATACCTCCGTTTCGTTCTTCGTTAGGTTGTCCTGCGAGGTCCACGTGAAGCCAGCGCTTGGACTGCCCGAGATCTTTTTGATGGTTGTGAAGCCGTCATCACTAAAGGTATCGGCCATGAGTCCATGCTCTGTCGAATTCGGCCTCCAGTGTCCTTCTCCAACCTCGCTGCCGAGAAAGACGCCCCAGTTATGCCCTACCTCATGGTCGAGCACTCCAAAGACGCCATCATTGACTATTCCCTCTGAGTGGTAACGGCAGATGTTAGTAGCTGTCCCGTCGGTGAAGGATTGGCCTATACCGCTAGCAATCTGTCTCGATGTGAGGACGTTTGGCACCCGATTGGGGAGTAAGTTGCTCGCCGTGATAACCGCAAAGAAGTAATCGTCTGGGAAGGTGGCTCTCAAGGTTGCCAGGTAGCTCGCAATATTTGAGGTTGAGTAGAGGCTGTCCCAGCTCGTTGGGCTGTTCCAGTCAACCTGTCCTGTAGCAGGGATGATAAAGAGAGAATGTTCGGTGTGATAGGTCCGCTCGTTGATCGTGTTGAGCGTTATCGGAGGGGTGTTCACCGGGGTGGCGGTGGGGGTCGAGGAACCCGGAGCTGTAGCTGCTGGCGAGGGGGTAGGGGTGGCGGCACCAGGGCCAGGCCGGCAGACGGGGGCCTCTCTGCGAAATGCAGTCTGTATAGCCCGTGCTTGCTGGGTGAGCCTGCGCTTTTTAACCCCGCTAGCCCTCCTTGCTCTGTTGAGTAGGTCTCTCCTTTCTGTGGTGCGCGGGTAAAACTTATTTTGCGCCAGGATTCTCCCTGGAACCCATGCCCCTTTGATGAAACCGCACTGAACATTCCCAGATCTAAAAAGTTGTGAGGCGGGCAAGGTGACGGTGCTCGCAGCGCCGCATAAAGAGGCAGCCATGAAAACACAAAGTAATATCTTCACGGCACTGATAGTGTGGCTTGCTTGAGTAGAACAATTCATAAGAGGAGCTCGAAATTACTCAGTAGGCTTTCTTGGGGTGATCTCCCTGAGTGTGCTCGTTCCCGAGTGACGTGACAAGGCCTTACTGCCCTCAAAACAGGGCACGCGTTCGATCCAATCTGCCATCGCCTCAGCTGCAACCTTTCCTCCTCGTGGGTTCCAGTGAGGATCATTAAACAAGTATAGAGGTGAGTGCCCGGAGTGCCTTAAGGCTGGAAGTAGGGAGAGGATTGGAAAGAGAGCTTGTGAGTCCGGACGCGAAAAAAACTGAAAGGGTGCCTGCACATGTTCTTTCGATCGTGTACGGAGATGATGTTCCCAGCTATCGCGACTTTCCTCGTCTGAGAACTGAAATCCGCGGGGGATGAGGACCGCCGCAAAGTGCGCATGGAGAGCGAATTCTGAGTGCGCTTGTATAGCGAGAAGGTGTTTGAGTGTTCCCTTTCGAATGAGAGGCTCAGAGAAGGTGAGCGGCCGGGTATAATTTTGTTCCCCTCTCCTTACTCGTGACGGATAGCGTGTATCCTGCACTCCATGTGGCCGGGAGGGGGCTCGTGGGTGAGGGTCGGGGCGCTCCTAGCTCCGGCCGTTCGCCGTATGAGGTGAAGCAACATAAGCCCTAGGCCCAGGCTCAGTAAGCATAAACCGCCAACGCGAACTATACGGTAGTAGCTGCTCCGTGATTGAAGTTCCTTTACGTAGAGCGAATCAGGCGCGTGCTTCCCGTGGGGATGGCTCTTCGAAGGAGTAGACGCCTCACGCAGGACCTTCGAATAGTGAGAGCATTTGGACTGCCCGACCCACAGGTTCCCCGTTCCCACTACTACGAGGAGGGCTGCGATCAGGAGCATAGTCGGAGAGCGACCGGCTTTTGGCGTCACACGATGAGTATAGACCTGAGGCACAGGGTACACCATGGCCCAAGTGGCGCCACCTGGGCTCTCGATACGTTTCCATTAAAAGAAAAATATGCAAGTGATATCAAATGCTTGATGCCGTATGCGCGTCCTCGCCGCGGACTGACGGATGGTGTGGGTGCTGACGTGTCGTTGTTTGGATCTATCGCGGGGGCCGCGCGGCTTGATACAAGGTAGTGATGAGTGCTCGAAAACCCGGAGGTGAAAGGGGTAAAGGTCGATATTCGACCCTCGCTCTCGTAGTGTTGCTGGTGGTCATAGGTTGGTTGGGGTACAAACTGGTGCCGATTTACTACTACCACCTCGACCTACAAAACCAGGTCGCGCAGGTTATACGGGATCAGGGGGCGGTGCTGGCTGACGAAGAGATACGGCGCATAGTAGGCAAGATTATTACGAGCTACGGTATACCTGCGGAGGAGCGCGACGTGACGATTGAGCGTGGGCAGGCAGGGATGAGAGTGGAGCTCCCTTATCGCGAACGCCTTACGGTTGAACTCGTGGGACGCACCTGGTCAATTTTTGATTTTCAACTTGTAGCTTCGGCAGAGGGTCGCTACAGGTAGGAGAAGAGGCGAAGAGATATGACACAGAAGTACAAATCCGTTCCGAAAGAATGGCAGATCATTATGGACGAGGAGACGATAGCTCGTTCTGTGTCGCGCATGAGTTATGAGATCGTCGAGAAGGATCGCGACCTTAAGAACATAGCTATCGTTGGTATCAGAACTGGTGGGGAATTTCTCGCTCAGCGGCTTCAGAAGCAGATTCAGGAGATAGAGGGTGTAGAGGTATCGTACGGAGTGATCGACATAACGCTCTATCGCGATGATCTCTCCAGTAGTCAGTCGCAGCCCACGCTTCGTGGTACCGACCTCCCTTTTCGAATAGCTGGTTCCCGTATCGTGTTGGTTGATGATGTGCTCTTCACAGGGCGTACGATCCGATCGGCGCTCGATGCCGTGATCGATTTCGGGAGGCCCCGTCGAGTTGAGCTTGCGGTGCTAGTTGACCGTGGCTTCCGAGAGCTCCCGATACAGGCCGATTACGTCGGTAAAGTAGTACCGTCGCAGCGCTCACAGCTCGTCAGGGTAAGGCTTTCAGAGTTGGGATACCGGGATGCTGCCTACCTCATCGAAAGAAACGAGCGCTGAGGAAGGGGAGAGTAAGCAAGGCAGAAAATCCCCTCAATTGATCAGTCCGCATCGACGGGTCTCTGGTTTTTTTGATTGGGCTTGGTGCCGCTCTTTGGTGTGGTAGTCGAAAGACGTGTTGCTCGCATCACTTCTCAAAGAAATTCAACGTTAGGCTATTGTAAAGTTTGCTCCGGTGCGGTTAACTAACCGCTCGATGGTCGTCCACTTGTTGGGAATAAAGGGGCTTTCGAAGCAAGAAATTTATCGGTACCTCGAAGCGGCAGAGTCCTTTGTGGAGGTCTCGGAACGAGACATTAAGAAGGTACCGACCCTTCGCGGTAAAACCATCGTCAATGTTTTCTTTGAACCGAGTACGCGGACTCTCGCGAGCTTTGATATAGCCGGTAAGAGGCTCTCCGCAGACACAATTAATTTGAGCGCAGGGTCGAGTTCGGTCAAGAAGGGTGAAACCCTCTTGGACACCGTTCGTACGCTCGAGGCCATGAATCCGGATATCTTGGTGATGCGACACTCCGAAAGTGGTGCGCCAGAGTTCGCCAGTCTACACCTCCAACGGTCGGCAGTCGTAAATGCAGGGGATGGAGCCAATGAGCATCCGACTCAAGCGCTGCTCGATCTCTTGACGCTACGGCAACACTTTGCGACGTGCGGACGATCTCTTGAGGGGCTCTCGATAGGATTTGTAGGGGATGTGCGACATTCGCGGGTCGCACGGAGTAATGTCTGGGCGCACGTACAGCTTGGCAATCGAGTTAGACTGATCGGGCCACCGACCCTGGTACCGAGCGATTTCGCGGCGTGTTTTGCGTCAAAGGATGTCACGGTCTGTCACGATCTCGTATCCGGGCTCGAAGGGCTTGATGTGGTCGTGTGTTTGCGGATGCAGCTCGAGCGCCAGACGGAACATTTTGTGCCGAACCTAGACGAATACAGTAGAGAGTTCTGCGTGTCCGAACGGCTCCTTGCCCGGTATGCGCCAACAAGTGTTGTGCTCCATCCAGGGCCGATGAATCGCGGTTTAGAGATCACAGGTGAGGTGGCTGATGGACCGCGCTCGCTTATTCGACGCCAGGTCAATAACGGCGTGGCGGTTCGTATGGCGGTTCTTTACCTCTTAGCACGCAGCGCAGGTATTCACGAGGATGTACCGAATGAGTAGCACGAGAAGGGCCGTAGTCATTCACGGAGGACGGATCATAGACGCGGCCGGGGGGCGCGAGTGTGAGTCCGATCTCTTGATAGAGGATGGCAGGATAGCTGCGATCGAGCAGCCGCACGTTCTTACGGCGCATCCTGAGGCTGAGCGCATCGATGCCACAGGCCATTGGATCATCCCAGGGTGCGTAGACCTCCACGTGCACCTGCGTGAGCCGGGAGAGGAGTGGAAGGAGACGATCCAAACCGGTGCAGAGGCGGCCGTACTCGGAGGGTACACCTCAATCTGCTGTATGCCTAACACCCGACCAGCGAATGATTCCGCTGAGGTGACACGCTTTATCCTTGAGAAAGCCAAGCAAGCAGGAGCAGCGCGTGTACTGCCGATCGGAGCGATCTCCATGGGGCGTGAAGGAAAGCAGCTCGCGCCTTATTCAGAGCTGGCCAAGGCAGGCTGTGTGGCGTTCTCTGATGATGGAGACCCTGTTGCAGATGCAGGTTTGATGAGGCGCGCTCTAGAGTGGTGCCTGATGTTGGGGCTACCTTTGTCCTGTCACGAGGAGGATCGCACTCTGAGCTGCGGAGGGTGCATGAACGAGGGGCCGCTCTCCTTACGCTTGGGGTTGAAGGGGTTTCCTGGGGTAGCAGAGGATGTGATGATCGCTCGCGATATTGAATTGGCCCGTTTTACCAAGGGCAAGGTTCACATCTGTCACGTCTCAACCGCGCGCGGAGTTGAGCTGATCCGTCGCGCCAAGAACGACGGAATTCCTGTAACGTGCGAAGTAGCACCGCATCATCTGGTACTTAACGAAGTGTGCGTGGGGCACTACGACACCAACTTCAAGATGATGCCACCGCTCAAGAACGATGAGGATATTGAAGGGCTCTTTGGGGGTATCGCTGACGGCACGGTAGACGCCATCGCCAGTGATCACGCACCGCACCACCTCGACAGTAAGCAGGTAGAGTTCTCGCGGGCAACGGTTGGGATCCTGGGGCTTCAAACGAGTTTGCCGCTTTTTGTGGAGTTAGTTTCTCGTGGCAAGGTATCTGCGAAGCGCATGGTTGACCTGTTGTGCGCCGGGCCGGCTCGAGCCTTCGGTTTGGCCTCGGGAACCCTCGGTGTTGGTCGCGATGCTGATGTAACGATACTTGATCCGAAACGGAGGTGGCATCTCGATGAGCAGGGGATACGCTCTCGGTCGAAAAACAGCCCCTTCGTTGGGCGAGAGTTAGTAGGCCAGGTGGTGCATGTGCTTGTAGGAGGGCAGCGTGTGGTTCGAGATAGTAAGCTCGTTTCGGATATGGAGGCCGAGACGGAGAGGGGAAGATCGGTATGACGAGTCAGCAGGGTAGACAAAAGCTTCCGGAGGCGCAGGGTGAGCAGGGGTATTTTGCTCTCGCCGATGGCACGGTGTTCAAAGGTCGGTGCTTCGGAGCGCTGCGTGGGAACTCGGATCCGGTCATGGGGGAGGCCGTATTCAACACCTCGATGTATGGATATCAAGAGATTCTCACCGATCCGAGCTATGCAGGGCAGGTGATGTGCTTCACCTATCCACACATCGGAAACGTGGGATGTAACGAGGAGGATGTAGAGTCGGCTCGCATTTTCACAGAGGGGCTCGTTGTTCGATCTGCTCACAAGACCCCCTCTAATTTTAGAGCAGTGCTCTCGCTTCCTCAGTATCTGGCGCGCCATGGAATCATGGGGCTTGAGGGGGTCGATACGCGAGAGATAGTGGCGCATCTTCGCGACAAAGGGGCGCAGATGGGGGTGATGGCTGGAGGCGCTGCGGTAAACCCTGACGACCTCGTTGACCGAGCCAAAGCCTTAGGGTCGATGGAGGGGAAGGACTATGTGAAGGCGGTGTCGTGCAGGGCGACATATACCTGGGATCTTCTTCCGTGGAGCCTGTCGAGCGGAAATTCGCGAAGCCTGTCCCAGGAGAAGCTCGTAAGTCGTCCGCACGTCGTCGCAGTTGATTGTGGTGTCAAACACAATATCTTGCGGTTGCTGGTCGATGTCGGATTTCGAGTGACGGTCGTTCCGGCGGGCACCACCTCCTTAGAGGTGCTAGCGCTCAGGCCGGATGGTCTCTTTCTCTCTAACGGTCCTGGCGATCCTGCGACCCTCGACTATGTGGTTAAACCGGTACAAGAGCTCCTCGGAAAGGTACCGATGTTTGGTATCTGTCTGGGACATCAGATCCTCGGGCAGGCGCTCGGAGGATCGACGTATAAGCTCAAGTTTGGGCACCGAGGCGGAAATCACCCGGTACGAGATGAAACTACGGGCAAGGTCGAGATTACGGTGCAGAACCACGGTTTCGCGGTGACGAACGGTGCATTTTCTCGCGATGTGTTCGTGTCGCACATCAATTTGAACGATCAGACGGTGGAGGGTTTGGAGGCGCGCGAGCTGCGAGCGTTTTCGGTCCAGTACCATCCAGAGGCATCGCCGGGACCTCACGACTCGCGCTACCTCTTTGAGCGTTTTTACAACCTAGTGGTAGGTGTGGGTCGGTAGGAGGTGAAGTGAATACGGTGCAACGAGAGAGCCGAGGTCAGTATGCCGAAGAGAAGTGATATAAAGTCGATCCTCCTGATTGGTTCCGGGCCGATAGTGATCGGTCAAGCGTGTGAGTTTGATTATTCCGGCACGCAGGCGATCAAGGCCCTTAAGAGCGAGGGATACCGGGTGATCCTGGTGAATTCAAACCCTGCGACGATCATGACCGATCCTGAGTTTGCGGATCGCACCTATATTGAGCCGATCACTGCTGATTTTGTCGAGGAGATAATACGGATTGAAAGGCCGGATGCAGTGCTCCCGACTATGGGAGGTCAAACGGCACTCAATACGGCGCTTGAATTAGATGAGAGAGGAGTTTTTGAGCGCTACGGCTGCGAGTTAATCGGCGCCAAAGTAGACTCGATCAAAACAGCAGAGGACCGTGAGCTCTTCCGGCGGGCCATGGACGAGATCGGGCTTGAATCAGCTCGGTCTGTGCTCGTTACTTCGATGGCTGAGGCAGAAGCAGCAAGTAAGAAATTGGGGTATCCTCTCGTTCTTCGACCTTCACGCACGCTCGGCGGTACCGGTGGAGGTATCGTGTATGCCGCTGATGAACTACACAGGAAGGTTTCTATCGCGATCTCTGCCAGCCCCAACCACGAAGTGTTGATAGAGGAATCGCTCCTCGGATGGAAGGAGATGGAGCTTGAGGTGATGCGAGACCTCAAGGATAACGTGGTGATCGTGTGCGGTATCGAAAACTTCGATCCGATGGGGGTTCACACCGGGGATTCGATCACGGTTGCACCGATTCAGACCCTCACGGACAAGGAGTATCAACTTCTGCGAGACGCAGCGATCCGTATTATCCGACGAATCGGTGTCGATACCGGTGGTTCGAACGTGCAATTTGCGATCAACCCGACGAATGGGCGCATCATCGTGATAGAGATGAATCCACGGGTCTCTCGCAGCTCAGCTTTGGCTTCGAAGGCAACCGGATTCCCGATAGCCAAGATCGCTGCCAAGCTCGCTGTAGGCTTTACCCTCGATGAGATTACGAACGACATTACGCGCGAGACACCGGCGTGCTTCGAGCCGTCGATCGACTACGTGGTAGTCAAGATCCCGCGGTTTAACTTCGAGAAATTTCCCGCAGCCGATCCAGCTTTGGGAACTCAGATGAAATCCGTAGGAGAGGTTCTCTCGTTCGGTCGTACCTTCCAAGAGGCGATGCAAAAGGCGATCGCCTCGATGGAGATGGATACCTTTGGGTTTGATCGGCACAAGTTGGTAAAGGATCTCGGTAAAGCCGAGCTTCTCGATGTCTGTAGCAAAGCGGCACCGCACCGCTTGTGGTGTGTCGGAGAGGGTTTGAGAGCCGGGTTCTCCGTGCGAGAGATGTATAACGCTACCAAGATCGACCCGTGGTTCCTGGGTGAACTCGAGGAGATTATAAAACGTGAACAGACCCTTGAGGGTAGCTCCCTTGCCGCGATTGATCCTGAAGATCTCAGAGATCTAAAGAAACGCGGCTTCTCTGATAGGCGACTTGCAGCTCTCACCGGTTGTAAGGAGCGAGATGTGCGTGAGGTGCGCAAGAAGCTCGGGGTCTTGCCTGCATTTAAGTCGGTAGATACCTGTGCCGCGGAATTTGTAGCGCATACCCCATACCTGTATTCAACGTACGACCACGGCAGCGAGGCAGCGCCCACCGATCGCAAGAAGATTGTGATACTCGGGGCAGGGCCTAATCGAATCGGACAAGGGATCGAGTTCGATTACTGCTGTGTTCACGCGTCGATGGCGCTCAAGGCAGATGGCTTTGAGACCATTATGATCAACTGTAATCCGGAGACGGTTTCAACCGACTACGATACCAGCGATAGGTTGTATTTTGAGCCCCTGACGGTCGAATCCGTGATGAGCATCGTCGATCGTGAGAAACCATACGGTGTAATCGTGCAATTCGGAGGGCAGACTCCACTGCGTCTATCGGGTGAATTAGCTGCGCTGGGGGTTCCGATAATCGGTACCTCGGTGGAGTCGATCGATATAGCAGAGGATAGAGAGCGTTTCTCGGCGCTCGTAAAAAGGCTGGGACTTCGACAACCAGAGTTTGCTACCGCACGCTCGCTAAACGAGGCCCTCGATGCAGCGCGCCGAATCGGATTCCCGTTGATGATCCGTCCCTCCTTTGTATTGGGCGGGCGTGCAATGCGTGTGCTGTACACCGAGGAGGAGATTATCAACTACATGCACGAAGGAGTGGAAGTCTCGCACGATCGCCCTGTGTTGCTCGACCGCTTTTTGGATCACGCGATAGAGGTGGACCTTGATGCGCTATCAGATGGGGAAGAGGTGCTGATCGCGGGAGTAATGGAGCATATAGAACCGGCGGGGATCCACTCGGGCGATAGCTCGTGCTGTCTACCTCCGCAGACGCTCAAACGTGAAACGATCGAGGAGCTCAAACGGCAGGCTGTCGTGATGGCTAAGGAGCTTAACGTCGTCGGTTTGATGAATATTCAATTTGCGGTTACTGACGATGGTAAGGTCTACATCCTCGAAGTGAATCCGCGGGCGTCTCGCACGGTACCTTTCGTTAGTAAGGCAACAGGTGTGCCGTGGGCCAAGGTTGCTTCGCGTGTGATGGCTGGAAAGAAGCTCCGAGAGCTTGGGGTGCGAGAGGTTGAACCGGTAGGGTATGTCTCGGTCAAGGCTTCGGTGTTCCCGTTCAGTAAGTTTCCGGGCGTCGATACCGTCTTAGGTCCTGAGATGAAGTCCACTGGCGAGGTGATGGGGATTCACGCTGATTTCGCGGGGGCCTTCGCCAAGAGTCAGTTTGCGTCGAATATCGTTCTGCCGACCGAAGGCGCGGTGTTCATCAGCGTAAAGGATCAAGATAAGGAAGATCTCCTGGTTGTAGCTCGACGCTTGGTCGCTTTGGGGTTCCTGCTCGTTGCTACCAAGGGTACAGCTGAATTTTTACGCTCTCATGGAATCGAAGCCCAGGCGGTCAACAAGGTTCGTGAGGGTTCGCCTCATGTGGTCGATATGTTGGGTGATGGTGAGTTAGATCTCGTCATCAATACGCCTGAGGGGTGGAAACCGGTGATGGATTCGCGCTCTATCCGGCTCGTGGCGAATGAACTCAGGATCCCGACCTATACCACGATCGCGGCGGCCAGCGCGGTGGCACAGGCCCTCGAGATGGTGAAGAATCGCTCATTTTTGGTTGTTAAGGCGCTGCAGGATTACTACTAGCGAAGCCGGGCACGTGCCTTGTGCCTCTCGAAGGTGAGTTTCGCTATCCAGCTCGGTTCTTTTCGGGGTCTTGCTTTGAAGCACTCTCAGGTAGACAGTCGTCGGCGTCAGGGGGAAGATTACGGTTAGCCCAGTCAGTGAGCTGCAGGGCGGCTTCGTGAATCATACTAATCTCGCGTCGTGTTAGCTGTTGGGCCAGGTCGATAGCGGGAGTCGTCGATGTAGCTGGATTTTCCGTCGATAGCTGCCACCCGCAAAAACGGCTCATGATCTCCACGAGTTCAAAGGGTCCATGAGATTCGTGTGAGGTCTCAGCAGTCGTCTCTGTGCTTCTCTGTACCCCCTCCCGCGGCTGAAGGGTCGTGAGAGGGAGGTCAGATGTGTTGCCAGCGGGTAGAGCATCGGGTGTAAGCGGCCACAAAGCGCAAGCCAGGGCCGAGTATTTAGAGTCAAACACCCATCTAGTAAAGAGGTCTTTATACGGGGATAGCTCTGAGCGAGCTTCTTGGAGAGCCTTGTTAAGCGATTGATGGAGATCATCGGTCTTGGCAGATGAGTCACTGTGGTTGTTAGCTGGGTCATTTCCCTGACAGGAGTGGACCAGCATCAACTTGACCTGGTATGTAAGGGCTTCGCTGAGCCAATCAGCAGCGTTGTGAGCTCGCTCGCGGCAAGCCTTCAGTTTGTCGACGAGTTCACGGCTTATCGGGAGAGCTTGACCGGCATGGAGACCAAGTTCTCGTTCGGTCGCATCTGGTGAGTCCTGAGGAGGAGCTGGAGGTAGCACGCCTTCGCGGGGGTCGTCTGAGCTCCCTTGATTACTCGCTCTATTAGGTTGTCCTGGGAATAGCATATCGTTCACGCCGCCGATTGTACCGCTAAGCTAATCCTTATGCACGTTTGTGTTATGAGCTGGGAGGGCGAATCAAAGAGCATCAGATTTTGTTATCTATTTGAAAATGTTGATCATATGGGGTTTAAAATCAGGTAGCTTGGGAAGCTTTCAGAGTAAATGCCAAGCCTAAGTTGCTGCCAGGCCTAGGCCATTTACACTCTCGTAGGTCTCTGGTACCTTTGCAATTATCACAAAGATTTCGGCTCCTTACTTTGCTAAGCGGGGTGGCCGATAGTCTGATAAGTTCTAACACGGTAGGAGAGGGGATCATCTTGAGAGGCCTCTCCCTCGTGCAAAGCTTTAACAGCTCGATTTTAGTCGGAGTTTGCCCATGGCCCGTATCACGGTTGAGGATTGTCTCACCCAAGAGAATAACCGCTTTGCCCTCGTACAGCTTGCGTCAAAGCGCACTAAGCAGCTGCTGCAAGGTTCTAGCGCACAGGTAACAGATCGCAAAAACAAGGCGGTTGTTACGGCGCTGCGTGAGATAGCGGGAGGTCGTGTGAGGTTTATGTCGCCTGAAGAGGCTCAGGCTTTCGAAGAGCAGCGAGAGCGAGAGCTTGAGGCGCAGCGAGCAGCTGAAGCAGCAGAACGTGCTCGTCGGACCGAGATCGGCGCCGGTCTGTTCGGTAACGGCAACGATACTCGCTCGGCTAGTTTCTTAAGGGACTCGCTCCTCTCAACTCCGCCGCGAGCAGGGGATGCTGATTCAGACGACGACGAGGAGTAGTCGAGAGGGCGCTTTGAAGTATTGGAGAGGGTGAAGTCGCATCGGAAAAGTTAACCAAGAGTTGAGCGACCACCATGTCCTTCGAGAAGATAGCTGAGTCCCTCAAAAAGTACATCCCGTCTCCCGACCTTGAGGTTCTCAAAAAAGCCTACGATTTCGCCGCGGAATGTCATCGCGGACAGGTGCGTGCGTCCGGCGAGCCCTACATGACGCACGTCGAGGAGACAGCACTTTTAGTATGCGAGTTGAAGCTCGATGAGCCATCAGTAATCGCATCCCTGCTCCATGACACGATCGAAGATAGCGAGACGACTCGAGGCGAGCTTACGAAGCTCTTCGGGGCTGGTGTTGCAGATATCGTCGAAGGGGTAACCAAGCTCACGCGTATCGAGTTTGAGTCACGTGAGGAGAAGCAGGCGGAAAATTTCCGCAAGATGCTTCTGGCGATGGCTAAAGACATTCGAGTGGTGCTCGTAAAATTGTGCGACAGATTGCACAACATGCGCACCCTGAAATACTTCAGCGAGGAGAAGCGCCGGAGGATCGCAATCGAGACACAGGAGATATACGCTCCGCTCGCAAACCGTCTCGGTATTCACTGGCTCAAATCAGAGCTTGAGGATCTGTGCCTTCTACATCTGCGCCCAGAGCTGTACAAGCAGATTGAGGAGCACATTGCACAGACAGCGCCGCAGCGCGAAGGGTATGTCGACCGTGTAACCATAGAGATCCAGAAATGCCTAGCTGAGGCGGGTGTCTCTGCATCGGTGAAGGGCAGAGGCAAGCACTACTATTCGATCTGGCAGAAGATGGAGAAGGACCGACTCTCCTTCGATGAGGTCTACGACATCTTGGGCTTTCGCGTGATAGTGCCAACGGTGCGCGCCTGTTACGAGTCGCTGGGTATCGTTCATTCGACCTGGAAGCCCGTACCGGGGAGGTTCAAAGACTATATCGCGATGCCGAAGCCCAACATGTATCAATCGTTGCACACGACGGTGATCGGGCCAGAGGGGCAGCGCATCGAGATCCAGATCCGAACACCGGAGATGAATCGTGTTGCCGAAGAGGGCATAGCAGCGCATTGGCGCTACAAGGAGGGGGGCGCAGTTGCGCCAGCTTTCGATCTGCAGTGGGTTAAGGAGCTCGTCGAGACCCAGCAGTATCTGAAGAATCCAGATGAGTTTATACAGTCGGTGAAGGGAGAGTTGTATCCAGAGGAGGTGTTCGTATTTACCCCTAAGGGTGACCTGGTACGGCTCTCCTACGGATCCACGCCGGTTGACTTTGCCTATTCGGTGCACACTGATGTGGGGCACCGAACGGTTGGAGCTCGGGTAAATGGGCAGATGGTGTCACTCGATCACGTTCTGACGAACGGAGATACGGTTGAAGTCATGACCTCTAAGAGCCATGTACCGAGCAAGGATTGGCTCAAGTTCGTTAGAACCTCGAAGGCCAAGCAGCGTATACGTGCATTTCTCAAAGCTGAAGAGCACGCCCGTTCCTTGGCGCTGGGGATGGAACTACTTTCGAAAGATCTGCGCAAAGTTAAGTTGAGCCTCAAGAAGCTCGAGAAGGAAGGGAGGCTCGAACAGATAGCGAACGAGATGGGTCTGAAGTCTTCTGGAGATCTCTTCGCGGGGGTGGGATACGGCAAGATTAGTTCGACGAAGGTGATCGCTAAGCTGCTACCCGAAGACGCTTCAGTCGAGCAGAGGCTTGAAAAGCAACCCACGCCTTTGCAGCGTATCTTCCAGCGAGCGGCTCAGGTGAGTCGTGATCGGGTTGGTGTACGAGTGTCAGGGCTCGACAATATCCTGATTCGCTTCGCCAAGTGTTGTGAGCCACTCCCCGGCGATAGGATCGTAGGCTTCATCACACGTGGGCGAGGGGTAACGGTACACTACGCCGATTGTGCGCAGATCCTCGACAGCGATCCGCTGCGTCGGGTTGATGTGTCGTGGGATACGGAGGTGTGTGCACCACGTCGGGTCAAGATCACGATACACGCGCAGGATCAGCTCGGACTACTAGCCAATGTTTCGCAGGCGATTACTGCTCACGGCGCAAACATAGCCAGTGCTCAGATTCGAACTGAGCACGGTAAGGCCGTTATTAGTCTTGAGCTGACGATCGCGGATGCTCAACAGCTCGATAAGATTAAACGCGCGATTGAGATGGTACCGGGAACAATCAAGGTCGAGAGGGTGCGTCATATCTCGGCAGCGGTTGATACGGAAGAATTGGGCGAAGACTGAGAAGCGCGGTGCGCGGTACCGAGCTCTCGGTATCGAGTATGAGTGACGGGTGTGTTCGAGAAGCTACGGACCTTGTATGAGTAGATCAGCCACAGTGCTCGGATTCATGTGCTTGATGGTGTGGATGGCGAGCTCTCAAAATCTCGCGGCCGAAAATGCGATCCTGGCCACGCGCACGGCAGAAGAGCAAAAGACGATTGACCTCTACAAGCGAGCTAACCAAGCCGTTGTGTTCATCACGACCAAGAGCTACGAGCTCGATCCTTTTGCTTTTTTTGATGAGGTACGGCCACGCGAAGGCACGGGGAGTGGGACCATCATTGATGCGGCGCGCGGTATCGTCATTACGAATCTGCATGTGGTCCAGTCGGCACTTCAGTCCAGGGGATCAGTGGAGATCACCCTCGCAAACGGAACTAACACTCAGGCACGGCTCGTGGGCTACGATACCGAGACCGATATGGCGGTGTTTCAGCTGGTAGACGCTCCGAAGAGTTTGGTTGGGTTGCCCTATGGGGATTCTTCCAAACTCGAGGTTGGACAGCGAGTTCTAGCGATAGGTAATCCCTTCGGATTGTACAGAAGCTTGACCGCCGGGATCATCTCATCGGTTGATCGTTCCATGAAGATCCCGGGCGGAGCGGTGTTAAAGGGCCTGATACAGACCGATGCAGCTATCAATCCCGGTAACTCTGGAGGTCCACTGCTCGATGCAGACGGGCGCTTGATCGGTATTAACACGGCGATATTGAGTCAGTCTGGCGACTCAGCAGGTATCGGGTTCGCTGTCCCGATTAACACTTTGAAACGAATACTGCCGGATCTCCTGTCGACCGGTAAGGTTCGTCGTCCGAGGGTGGGGTGGCAGTTGGTTGATACCGACCAAGGGCCGATGGTGCTCAGAACCCTTGCTGACGGGGTCGCTGCACGAGGAGGCATCCGCCCCATAGAGCAACTGGTGGTGAGGGGACAGCTACGGGGATACCGGCGAGATATCGATGCCGCTGACCTTATTTATCGGGTCAATGGGGAAAGGGTTCACAATCGCGATGAGGTGGAGGATAGTATCCGCGCATCTGAACCCGGGCAACCGGTGAAGCTTGCGGTACGAGAGGGTGGGCTATATGGAAGGGAGCGCGAGGTGAGCCTCGTTCCGGTGTGGGAGTGAAGATAAAAGTTCTTCCAGATACTGTGATCAATCAGATCGCGGCCGGCGAGGTGGTCGAGCGCCCTGCGTCGGTAGTTCGAGAGCTGGTCGACAACGCTGTTGATGCTGGTGCCACTGATATCTTCGTAGCACTCGAATCCGGAGGCCACACCCGCCTGCGCGTTCGCGATAACGGGTGTGGTATGGCGCGTGATGAAGCGGTGCTCGCATTCGAGCGGCACGCTACCTCGAAGGTCTCATGCCTCGATGACCTCTCGAACTTGGCCACGCTGGGGTTTCGTGGTGAGGCGCTCGCGTCGATAGCAGCTGTATCAAAGGTAAAGCTCACAAGTCGCGCGCGCGAGAGCGATGTTGGTGTACAGGTCACTGTGCGTGGCGGAAAGCTCGTCAATGTCCAGAGTGTGGCGTGGAGTGACGGAACGGAGGTTGAGATCGAGCATCTCTTCTTTAACACACCGGTGCGACGAAAGTTCCTGAAGTCTCCGCGCTCTGAGGTCTCCCGCATCCGCTCGTGGATTGCACATTCGAGCCTTGCGAGACCCTCGATTCGCTATCGCCTCGTTTCCGACGGTGACGAGCTGCTCAATCTTGCTGCGGTTGAAACGCGCGCCTTGAGAGGGCGACAGGTGTTTCCCGCTGACCTGGTTCCATTTTCGCTCAGTGAAGGTTCGGTCCACGTCGAGGGGATGGTGAGCCACCCGGGACAGGCGCTGTCCGACTCCTCGGGTTTTGTGATCGTGATCAATGGACGGCTCGTGTCAGACAAGATCGTTATGCGCGCAGTCCGAGAGGGATACGATTCGATGCTCAAGGACCGGGAGTTCCCGGTCGGCTACATCGTGATCGACATGCCTGCAGCCCACCTCGACGTAAACGTACATCCGCAAAAAAGCGAGGTGCGCTTTCGACACGCTGATCAGCTCTTTGCAGTAGTACGCGGTGGCGTCCTGACGGCGGTACGCAGTATTCGTAAGCCTATCGGTAGCTTGCTCAAGCCGGATCCAGCCCAACTCCACCACAAGGCAGAGGAGCCTTCGATCTTCAACGTGTACGAGTCGGCAGGGGTGGCGGCCCCTGCGCTAGAGGTCCGCGAAAGGCACGGCACGGCGAGTGAGAGTCAGCCGGAGCCTAAGAGTGCAGCGAGTAACCCCCGACCATTGTCAACACAGGGGTCGTTTTTCTCGGGAGTATCCGGTGTAGAAGCAACGAGCCCAGTTGTCTCCGAACCGTTTCGCTTCTCTGATCTGCGCTATATCGGGCAGGTGCTCCAGTGTTACTTAGTATGTGAGCTTCAAGACCGCTTGGTGGTGGTTGATATGCACGCGGCGCACGAGCGGGTGAACTACAATAAGATTCGCGCAGCTCGCGCCGAGCATACACTGAGTGTTCAACGGCTTCTCATCCCAGAGATTGTGCGTTTAACCCCTGAGCAGGTGACCCATATCCTCGAACAACGTGAGCTCCTCCAGGAGCTTGCATTTGAGGTTTCTGAAATTGATCACGAAAATGTAGCGGTGTCAGGTGTACCAAGCGTTCTCTCGCAGCTAAACTGTGTCAGTGTGCTCAAAGAGTTTGCGGCCGAGCCGATCGGTGCTGGATGGAGGGAGCGGTTCGAGGAGCGGATCGACCACCTAGCGGCCCGCGTTGCGTGCCATGCAAGTGTTCGAACGGGTGATATCCTTGCTCGACATGAGGTGTACGCGCTCTTCGCGGAGATGGATCGGGCTGATCTGTCGGGGGCATGTCCGCACGGAAGACCTGTGGTAACGGAGTTTTCGCGCGATATGGTTGCGTCTTGGTTCGGTAGAGACAGGTAGTAGTCAATGGAGGCTCCGTATCGTGCTTTAGCGGTGTGTGGTCCTACCGCCTCGGGAAAGAGCGCTCTTGGAATTAAGCTCGCACAGAGCCTCTCGGGTGAGGTGCTCAACGTTGATTCCGTTCAGGTCTATCGCCATCTGACGATCGGGTGTGCCAAGGTGACCGAGTTAGAGCGCCAGGGAGTGCCGCACCATCTTCTTGATCTCTTCGAACCCGATCAACCGGCGAACGTAGGGCAGTTTCGCGAGTGTGCGCTCGTTGCACTCAAGGATGTTGTGTCGCGCGAAAAGTTACCGATCGTAGTGGGTGGGTCAGGGATGTACCTGACCGCACTGTTGCACGGTCTTGCTGAGCTGCCCGAGAGCTCTGAGGAGGTTCGATGGGCAGTGCGTGGACTCTCTCCTGATGAGCAGTATGCGGAGCTTCTCAGCGCAGATCCTGAGACAGCACAACGCCTCAGCAGGAACGATACGCAACGCGTATCGCGTGCTGTGGAGGTTATACGAATGACCGGAAGGAAACTCTCGTCTATCCTGGCTGAGCACCGATTCTCGGCGCGCGACGTTGTGGCGCTCATTATCGTGCTGTGTAAGCCGAGAGATGAGCTCTATCGCGCGATAGACCAACGGGTAGTGCGGATGCTTGAGGCAGGGTTAGTCGCGGAGACCCGCGATCTCGTGGAGCGATTCAGAGGTGCAGCAGCGCTAAAAACCCTGGGTTACGCGCAGGCGCGAGAGTTTATGGAGGGACGATTACCTGAGGCAGCTTTGGCGACTGAGATAGCGCTTCACACGCGCCGGTTCGCTAAGCGGCAGATGACGTACTGGCGTAACGAGCCCCTCAAGCGAGGGTGGAGGGTGTATCCGGGAGATGGTGATCATGCTGAAGAGGTGGGGGGCTTTGAATCATCACCACAGCGCGCTCACAAACGGATGAAGGGGTTTCGGGCCCTAAGGTATTCAGAGTCTGAGTTACAGGCGGCGGTCAAGGAGCGTTTGTCGAAGCCGCTCGATACTAGTGAGGTTTGGATGGTGTGGCTGCGTTAGGCAAGCGGGGTAACCCTTGGGAAGAGCGGTAAAACCACGCTGACGCGTGATTCTGACTCGCGTGCGTCGCTTCTAACTCATCGAGATCCATGCTGATCCACCCCCTTTGACCCTCGTGGTAGTTTATGGAATGATTCCGGCCGCTCCCCTGTTTTGTTGGGTGAGTAGGTACTGTATGTAGGAAGGTGAAGAAGGCATGAGCCCGATTGAACATCCACTTGAGTTCGAGAGGCCGTTGGTTGAACTCGAGTACCAGCTTGAGCGCTTGAAGGATGAGTTAGCGAGTGGGGATACTACTCATCGAGATGAGTATGCCGCTCTTGAGCAGAAGGTCTCCAAGATCCGCAAGGAGATCTACGGGAAGCTCACACCCTATCAACGGGTGCAGCTTTCGAGGCACTTCGACCGCCCCTTTACGCTCGACTACATAAAGTACATCTTTACCGATTTTATAGAATTTCACGGGGACAGGGCCTTCCGAGATGATCCGGCAATAGTTGGCGGTACGGCGCGCTTGGGTGAGGTTCCGGTAATGGTGGTGGGCCACCAGCGAGGTCGCACGACGGCCGAGCGTCTCAAGCGTAATTTCGGTATGCCGAACCCAGAGGGGTACCGTAAGGCGCTTCGATTGTTTGAGATGGCTGAGAAGTTCGGTTTGCCGCTCTTTACTTTTATCGATACCCAAGGCGCGTTTCCCGGTCTCGAAGCGGAAGAGCGCGGACAGGCTGAGGCGATCGCTAGGAATCTTCTGATGCTCTCAGAATTGACCGTACCGATCATCAGTGTGGTGATAGGCGAGGGGGGAAGCGGAGGTGCCTTAGCGCTCGGTGTGGCCGACCGCATCTTGATGATGGAGAATGCATGTTATTCAGTCATCACCCCGGAGGGGTGTGCATCGATCCTGTGGCACTCGGCTGACAAGGCTGAGGTCTCTACGGAGCAAGCCTCACTGGCTGCTGAGGCACTCAACCTCACGGCTCAGGACTTGAAGCGTTTGAACCTGGTCGATGATATCGTGCTTGAGCCTGTAGGTGGTGCGCACAGCAACCACAAAGAGGCAGCAGAGCTGTTACGTGCGGTGCTCGTCAAAACCCTTGATCCGCTCTCAAAGCTTACGGTTAAGGAGCTTATTGACCGGCGCTACGAGAAGTTTAGGCGCATCGGGCCGGTGGCCGGGGATGCATAGTTTCGTTGGCTAGGTTTCGACTCAAGAACGGCTTTTCGTTCAGGGGTTTGTGAGGTGAGTACAACCGGCGATCTCGCTGAGTTGCATTAGCGCGCCAGGGGGGGTAGTCTTGCGACGAGGCTGTCCCCGATGACGGCGTAGCAGTAGGCAAGGACTATCTAGAGTAGTATGGCGAAAGATGCGATTGAATTAAACGGTGTGGTCAAGGAGTGCTTTCCTAACGCATTCCGTGTTCAGTGTGATAACGGCCATGAGGTGCTTGCCCATCTCGCTGGCAAGATGCGTAAGTTTTACATCCGCGTTCTTCCCGGTGATAAAGTTGTGGTTGAGATCTCTCCGTATGATCTCTCCAAGGGACGTATCGTACGACGACTGGCCGAGGTGCGTGGGCGTCCCCAGGGGGGAGGAGAGTCGGAACCTACTGCGTGAGGGTGCTCCGCGTGGCCGCTCTACCACAATCCTATAGCCATGAGCTTCAATCATCGTAGGCCGCTAGTGAGGACGCGCTATGAGCCATAACTTTAGGCAGCGCATACGGAGGGTCATTAAAGCTCTGAAGGATTCCGGAGGGTCGAACGCCCTCGTTCTCTCAAGTAATCCCACGGTGACACGCTCTGCCGATCAACACTATCCGTATCGCGCCAACAGCGACCTGTACTATCTGACGGGATGCACGTCGCCCGATCTGACCTTGGTTGTTCGCGATCGAGCTACCCCTCAGGTCGTTCTGGTAGTTCCAGTTGAGGATCCCGTCAGGGTTGTATGGGAGGGGAAGGTTTCGTCTATCGCGCCGCAGGCGCGAGCGATCGGCGCCTCCGTGGTGCGCACCAAAGACCCGCGACGGACGGTGAGTGAGCTCTTAAAAGGAGTTCGTTCGGTACTCACCCAATCGATTCCGGGCACCACAAGCAATGAGATTCGCCAGGACTTTGCGCGACGACAGGGCGAAACGCCTCGAAACGTCCCCACTGCGGTTGGTAATGCCGATAGCATCATCTCAGGGTTGAGGCTCACAAAGGATCGATCTGAGATTAAGGCGATCAAGGAGGCCGGTGCAGTCACCGGTGAAGCGCTTCATGCCGTCGTTCCTCTACTGACCCCGGGCACGCAGGAGCGAGAGGTGGCAGCGATGATCGACCACCTCTATCAAGTAAGGGGTGGAACCCCCGCCTTCGGTACGATCGTCGCAACCGGGGTTTCGGCAGCTACCCTGCATTACCATCGTTTAGACAGAGCGATTCGAAATGGTGATTTCGTGCTCATCGACACCGGGGTGGAGCTCGGTATGTACGCTTCTGATGTTACTCGCACGATACCGGTAGGTGAGATCTCAGAGGCACAAGCCACGATCTATGAGGCTGTTCTCGCCGCGCAACGAGCTGCTATCAAGAAGATTCGCAGCAACGTGCTGATCCGCGATCTCTATCTGGCGGCAGCCAGAGAGATCACCCTGGGCTTAAAGGAGGTCGGGGTTCTTAAGGGTACTATAGCCACCTTGATCAAGAAGGAGGCTTTCAAGCGCTACTTTCCACACGGGATCGGCCATAGCCTCGGGATCGATGTGCACGACGTGGGAGGTTTGCGTGGGACGCAGGATGCAACCCTCAGTGAGGGTGTCGTGTTCACGATTGAACCGGGCGTCTATCTCCCAAAGCCGACCAAGCACCTGCCGGTGCTCGGGATCCGTATCGAAGATGACGTACTGGTTGGGCGCAGTGGCTCTACCGTGCTGACCGACAAGGTATTCCCCAAGGAGCTCTCTCAGGTCGCAGAGCTCTTGGCAAAGACGGCTCGGTTCTAAGGCGCGGGAGCAGCCAGCTCTCGCAGGTAGCTAAAGGTATAGATCCCTGAATCATGACCATCTCCCCAGCGCATCCCGAGCGCGTACTGACCAACACCCCAGATCTCGCGTAGGTCGGTCTCTTCAGCGATCGTACTTTCGATGACCGTGAGGGCACGCCGGCGACCCGAGAGGGGCTTTGCGTGGCTCGTGTCTCCCCGTTTCTCCTTGCACTCGGCACACGGACATGCTCTTCGCAACTGTTCGCTCGAGAGTACGGATGTGCCGCCGTCTCTCCACGTAATTGAGAGCCCCGTTGAGCCTTGGCGTTGTATCTCCTGTGGTAGTGGCTCCATCTGCATCGTTCTTTGAATTCGTTACTCGCAGGGATAGTAGCCGCAGATGCGACCGGTGAAAAGGATCGCAGGTAGTTACTTTCTATTTGCCGCCTGTCTGAGGATGTGCTACCTCACAGAGCGGTTCAGATATATAACTTCACGCGAGGTGTTAGCGATGGGAAAGGGTGATAAGCGTAGTCGTCGAGGTAAGATCTTCAAAGGTTCCTACGGCAATTCTCGACCGCAGAAGACAGCCACCGCTGCCAAGAAGCCGAGCCCTTCTGGTGTAGCAACGAAGAAGCCAGCGCCAGCAAAGAAATCTAAGTAAGGCGAGGGACGGTACGAGAGCGCTCTGAGATAGACAGAGAGCCTTGTCTGGAGATCCTGCTGCTCTCGATTGCGCTCAATTCTGTTGGCTCAGTATGGCGGCCCGATTGGTGTCGAGGTACTTGAATAGCTTGGCCTCGGTGTCTCGGGCCATAGGACGCCCATACTGACGGGCGAACTTCTGTGCTTGTGTATTCGAGGAGCGAGGGGTGTCAGGTGCCGCAGCTTGCAGAGCCTTACGAGTGTCCTCAAGCGTGCGTGATGCCTCGGTTGCGCCTATCTGCGCTAGACTCGTGATCGCAACGGTGAGATTCTCCGGTGGTGAAGAGTCGACCACTGCGAATACACCGTACTCTCGCGCACGTTGATTAGTTTCGTACACACTGGCAAAGGTTCTCTTGGCTTCAGAGAGTTCTGGTGTCAGTACGCTCTTCGATGGCGTCATCAGGGTTTCAAAAGATCCACCAAGCGCTTCATAGGTGGTCAACAGCTGCTTTTTCCTATCCCAATCCGCTTTCTTGACCCGGTATCCGACAACGGTAGCCGTAACGCCAGCGGCGAGGAGTAAGCACAACAGAAAGGTTACGGCGGACCACTGCTGTTTGATCGGTGATGATGAGCGGTTTGTTACGTCTTGGCTGGTCATGCTTGTCATCCCTGCGGTTAGGCTGGACGGGCTCTCAGGCGCGCTTCGTTGTGAAGATTGTCCAGGGTGCGCTCAATCGAATCGATATGCAGTGCATCCTCAGCACTAACGGTCTGTTTGCTCCAGCAGTCAGCGAGAGCTCGTTTGTAGCTCTGAAGGGTTTTATCCAGCTCAGAGCGTAGTAGGGTATCCTGCACCTCGTGTTGGGCGAAGTTCTTGATGTCTTGGTAGCGTTTTTGCTTGGCCGCTAGTCGTTGCAGCTCCATAGTTCTCCTCTCTGATTGCCGCACCCTTTCTGGTCACGTATCTGGTTGTTTTATGGTCACGCCACATTGGGTTAAGCACCGAGTTGGCGTCTGTACAGACGGGATCTATAGTTTATATGCTTATACTCAATAGAGTAGTATCGGGAAAGCCCGGGGGTGTGGAAAGGCTCGTACCTCAAAGGCGCCTGGAGGTGCCCCTGGATAGGGGAAAGCAGAGACAGCTCTGCTCGCGGAATGAGGTGTTGGACTGTCTACGTGAGGTGTGATTGAGGGAAGTAAGGCTATGAAGCGCCGTAGCGCCACTGTAAAGAAGCCGATTTCAGCGGCGGTGTTCCCGGGTTCATTTGATCCTCTTACGAAGGGTCATGTCGACATCATCGAACGGTCGGCGGAGATCTTCGATACGGTTATCGTTGGCGTGCTCGACAATCCTTCAAAGAATGCCCTCTTTAGTCCGGCGGAGAGGGTCGAGCTTATCGCCGCGCAATTTGCGCGACTTAAGGGGAGGGTGCTGGTAGAGAGCTTCTCCGGGCTGTTGGTTGAGTTTGTACAATCAGTCGGTAGCAGGGTGATCATCCGCGGATTGCGAGCCATCTCGGACTTTGATTACGAAGCTCAGATGGCGCTCGTCAATCGCAAACTCTCTCCGGAAGTGGAGACGTTCTTTCTCACAGCGCGGGAGGAGCATTCATACATAAGCTCATCGGTCGTGCGGCAGGTTGCGATGCTTGGAGGTGACGTATCAGGCATGGTTCCTCCAGGCGTTGCGGCTGCGCTTCGCCGTAAATACAGAGACAAGCACAAGTGACGCAGCGCTCTAGGCTGAGCAACAGCTATTCTGTTGGCTCTTCTGTGCGCTTGAGCTTCGGGCATTCCACGGCATGCGAGCTATAAGCATCCCCATGCCGCAGGTATCGGTGATACCTGCGAAAACGAGTCCAGCGCCGACGAACGCCGAGAGAGCTATCCAAGCAGGATGTACGAAGTACCCGAGGGTTGAGCCTAGGAATACGAGTGATCCAGCTGCAATCCGAACCTGTCTCTCGAGCGATATCGTCTTTCTTCCCTGAATAACCGGGAGGCCAGCCCCTTCCCAACTCTGCATACCACCTTCCATAATCCTCAGGCTGGGCAGCGGGTGGAGAGAGAGCTTCTCTGCAGCCTGCCGTGCCCTACCGCCCGAGCGGCAGATCACCACCACCTCACGCTTGCCGTTTGACATCTGTGCTACGGTGCTGGGGTTTAGATCGGTCAGGGGCTGCAGAACTGCCCCCTCGATGTGGGTATCTTCATACTCAGCCGGGGTGCGGACATCGAGTAGCAGCATGCTGTGCTTGTGGGCTGCGACCTCGTGCGGGCGTATGGTTTCTATCGTCGAGGGTGTGGTGTTCATAAGTTCTCACGTTCCGGTACGATGACAAAGTAATCATCACACGATACCACAAGACGGCGATGAAGCGTTAGTCTGTATTGTTATCAAGTACTTACAGTGTTTGCTCGAACGCTGCACAGGGCCAAAGGCCAGTGTGACTGTTGTGCCTGGTACAAGAATGCTCGATGTTTCAATGACTTGAGTTAGGTTCCAGGGGCGTCTATAGTGAGGAGCCCTTGGAGTGCGGGCCTGGAAGCAGGGTCGCTGCGGACCTATCGAAGGTCTCAAGGGAGCCTCGAGGCCCTAAACTTCCGCGATGAACTCGGAGTGAGCCAGAGCGCGTGTGGTGTGCAGCGGGAGACAATGAGTCTCCCCGTCAATTGGTGTAGGAACAAAGATATGTCTACTGAACGTACCCTTTCGATTATTAAGCCTGATGCAACGGCTCGTAACCTAGTTGGTAAGATCCTCTCTCATTTTGAGGACGCTGGGCTGACGATCGTCGCCTGTAAGATGATGACCCTCACCCCGGCCCAAGCCGGAGAGTTTTACATCATCCATAAGGACCGGCCGTTTTACGGCGAGTTGATAGATTACATGGTGTCGGGACCGGTCGTCGTCTCGGTGCTCGAAGGGCCAGATGCAGTTAATCTGAATCGTAAACTGATGGGCGCCACGGATCCCAAGAAGGCAGATCCGGGAACTATCCGTGCCTTGTATGCCGAGAGTATCGCAGCAAATGCAGTCCACGGCTCCGATAGCTTGGCTAACGCTGCGGTTGAGATAAAATTGTTCTTTCCAGAGCTTGCATAGGTGACTTGTGGTGGAGTCAGTTCGGGATTTCTTCGACTACAGCTATTCTGAACTGGCCGACCTACTCGAAATCGAGTTCGCAGCGACACGTTTTCGAGCTACGCAGCTCTTCGAGTGGGTGTACCGCAAGGGCGTCACTGAGCTCGACCAGATGACGAATATTAGTCGCGATCTGAGGCAGCGGCTTGCCAGTAGCCTTCATTTTCCGAAAGCCCGTATTCACGAGCGTCACATTAGTGTCGATGGGACGAGGAAATACCTCTTTGAGGTTGAAGGGGGCGACCTGGTTGAATCGGTGATGATCAAGCAGCCGAATCGCATGACCTTGTGTGTCTCCTCCCAGGTCGGTTGTGCGATGGGGTGTCGCTTCTGTCGCACCGGCACTATGGGGCTTAAACGCAGCCTTTCGACTTCAGAGATAATCCGTCAGGTCAACGGCGTACTAGAAGACGCCAAGAGCTTCGGCGATTCGTTTTCGAATATTGTCTTCATGGGCATGGGCGAGCCTCTGCACAATTTTGATGGTGTAACGCGTGCTGTAAAGCTCCTGACCGATCCGCACGGCTTCGGCATGTCGCCTCGTAAGGTGACGGTGTCCACCGTCGGTTTGGTCCCAGCGATCCGTAAGCTTGCACAGAGCGATGTAGCAGTTAGTCTCGCCGTCTCCCTGAACGCTACGACCGATGAGGTTCGCTCACAGGTCATGCCGATAAATGACCGGTTTCCGATCTCGGAGCTCCTCGCTGCAATTAAGGAGTTCCCGGTTGGGCCACGCAAAAAGGTCACGATCGAATATGTCATGCTGGGAGGTATCAACGACACTACAGCGGATATGCAGCGGCTCGCTAAGATGATGCGCGGCCTGCCCGTCAAGATAAACTTGATCCCCTACAACGATAACGCAGGACTCGGTTTCGACTCTCCGAGTAAGGAGTGGGTCCATGCATGGCAGCGCTATCTCAACACCCAGGGGCATCAAGCATTCATCCGTTGGTCGAAGGGAGCCGATATCGCAGCAGCGTGTGGGCAGCTCGCGACGAGCTCAAAGCGTCTGTCGCAGCTCGCTGTTCTGAACGATCAGCAGGTAGTGGCCTAACTGAATCGATAGGTAAGGTAGTGACAGCGCACGTGCTCGTAGTGCCCAAAGGATTCCTCGGTGACATACTGCTCACGAGCCCGGTGATTGAGCTGCTCAAGCGGGGGCCGACTCCTCCACGTATTTCGGTACTCTGTTCCGCTGCCCTAGCAAAGCTCGTAGCACGAGACCCGCTAGTTGACGACGTGATCGTTTTTGATCGCAAAGGCGAGCACCATGGATTCAAAGGGATTAAGCTCCTGGCGGCGAGGCTCCGAGCGGGCGGTTTCGAGCGGGTGTACTCGTTCCATCGTTCACCGCGCACGAGCCTCCTCCTGTGGCTCTCAGGTATCAAACAGCGGATTGCCTACCACGATGCGTTTCTAGGTCTTCTGTATTCGCGGCGCGTACGGCGGTCTGCTACGGCCCATGAGGTGATAAGAAATCTACAGCTAGTAGCACAAGAGCTCGACCAGGAGACACGCTCGATGGTCGAGCAGTCTGCGCGCGAGGGGATAGACGCTATCGTGCCGCGCGTGCAATTACGCGCTCCCCAACCGAATGATGAAGAGCTTTCGACGGTCGTGCGTGCGCAGGTTCTCGATGACACGCGACCGTATATCGTTGTAGCTCCAGGTAGTGCGTGGGAGACTAAGCAGTGGAGCCCCGAACGCTTTCGAGAGTTGTGTGCAGAGATCATTCGACGTGGTACGCGGGTTGTTATCATCGGAGCCCCCTCGGATAAGGATGCGTGTCGTACAGTGGCGCACGGGTTACCGGAGGCGTCTGCGTGTAATCTGTGCGGAGAGACCACCGTGCTTGAGATCGTGCGTCTGATACAGGACGCGAAGGCCCTCGTGTGTAACGATAGTTTGGCGCTTCATATCGCATCTGCGGTACAAACTCCGACCGTAGCGGTCTTCTGTGCTACCTCGCCAGCGTTCGGTTTCGGGCCGTGGCGAAACAGCGCTGTGGTGGTAGAAAAGCAGGGGCTTTTCTGTAAGCCGTGTCGAAGACACGGATCACGCAGATGTCCGACCGGGACGCGGCTCTGTATGACGGGCGTTAACAGTGGGGATGTGCTTCGCCCGTTGGAGCACTTCATGGTAGAGCAGGGTGTCTGGAGCGTGTGAGGTGTGAGCAGCCGTTTATGAACAGCACCGTTGTGGTCGAGAGTGCCCCACAAGAACGACATTTCGAACGCGTCTTCCGCGGACCCTATCAATTCTTCAGCCGAGATCCACTGGCTGACGAGATCGCCAACAAGCTCGTTCACCTCGTAAAGGCGAAATGCGATGAACCACCGCGTGGTGTACTTGGTGGGCGCGGGAGGAGTATTACAGCTGAGATAGCGGGGCTTGGTCCGGTGTTCGTCAAACGCTACACACACGGCGGGCTGCTGCGCACCTTCACGGGGGGGCGCTTTCTCGCGCTTGGGCCGTGTCGCTCCCGGGCTGAGTTTCTGATGCTTGAGCGTGTGCGAGCTCTGGGGATACATGCCCCTCGTCCCCTGGTGTACGCGAATAAGGGTAACATCCTGTACAACACCTGGCTCATCATGGAGGAGCTGCCTCACACGCGTACCTTGGTACAGGTTAGTGCAGAGCACCCTGAGCAGCTCGACGAGTGTATGGACCGCTTGGCGCAGCATCTGCGCACGTTGGTATCCCATAGAGTTCTGCACGTAGATCTCCACCCAGGAAACGTGCTGGTTGCGAAGGATGGGTCTCTCTACATAGTTGATTTCGACAAGGCGCATATGTACCGGGGCTCAGAGGCGCGGCTGCGGGAGCTGTATCTGAGGCGGTGGCGTCGCGCCGTAATCAAGCATGGACTCTCGCCAGTCCTGACTGAGAAGATGTCGCTTACCCTGCGGAGCTATCATGACTGATGCAGGTGAAGGAGCAAGTGCTCCATCACGTCGTATCCTGATCGTGCTCCTTGGTGCAATCGGCGACGTTGTTCGCGGCCTGAACGTGGCAGGGGCTATTAAGGAAGCCGAACCAAAGGCTCACATCACCTGGTTGGTCGAGCCAGCCAGCTCCTCAATTGTGGGGCTAAGCAGCTTCATCGACGAGGTGATCGTGTTTGATCGCAAGCGTGGTTTTAGTGCCATACTCGAAGTGAGACGGACGCTGAAGACAAAGTCGTTCGACACGACCTTGGACCTGCAAAGACATTTTAAGAGTGGACTATTCTCCTGGATGTCAAAAGCGCCCGAGCGCATCGGGTTCAATCGGCGAGATGCTAAGGAGTTTAATTGGCTCTTTAATACCAAGCAGGTGAAGGCACAAGGTGAAGAGGTCTCCAAGATTCGTCACTACATGAGCTTCCTAGAGGCCTTGGGGCTGCCGCAGCCGAGCTCCCTGCGCTCGGGGCTCGAAAAGGTCACACTTGATCAGTTCTCACCGAGCTGGCGTGCCGAGCTAGCACCGACATACGTCGGATTGGTGCTAGGCTCCTCCTGGGATTCAAAGGACTGGCCGGAAGAGGGCTACAGAGCTTTGGTCGCGCAGATTCATTCGGTAGGGGTCGAACAGGTGGTACTTCTCGGAGATAAGTCGAAACTAGAGATGGCGGAACGTCTGCACTCCCAGGCAGTGCCGGTGTCGGTCGTAAATCTCGTCGGGCGTACCTCTCTGCAGGAGGTGGTTGCGGTTATTCAGGGGGCACAGGTGTGTGTTGGGCCGGATTCCGGACCAGCCCACATCTCGGGGGCTGTGGGAACGCCACACGTGACCCTTTTTGGCCCCACCTCGGTCACCCGCAACGTACCCAGGGGATGTGAGAGCTTTGCTATCGTCTCCAAGGTGGGGTGTTCCCCGTGTAAACGCCGCATATGCCCCGGTCTGGGCAAGATCTGCATGCGCCTGATAGCTCCGGAGCAGGTTTTAGAGCAGATCCGCCTGGCACGTACAACCAGACTAGCCCGATGAGCCCTGGTAGCGTCCTGAACACCTCCTTGCTATAAAGCCAGTATGAAGAACATTCAACGCGAGGAGCTGCTGGCGACACTTGATCGGATCGTGGGGGTGCCGATCGTGGTAACGGGTGATCTCATCCTCGACCGGTACATCTGGGGCAAGGTTGACCGGATCTCCCCGGAGGCGCCAGTTCCGGTAGTCGAGGTTCGTAGGACCGACGACAGGCTCGGTGGTGCTGGTAACGTTGTGCGTAACCTAAGGGCTATCGGCGCAGCGGTGGAGGTATCGGGAATCATCGGAGACGACGAGGATGGACAGAGTTTGCTTTCGCTCCTCTCAGAGATAGGGGCTAGCCACTCTGGGGTGATCGTGGATTCGACCCGCCCTACGGTATTGAAGACGCGAGTTATAGCTCAGACCCAGCAGATAGTTCGGATTGATCGCGAGGAGCGTGGAGAGGGACCGTCGTCGGTGTCAAAGGGGCTAGCAGCAGTACTTGAAAAATCGATCGAGGCGCACAAGGCGGTGATCGTATCCGACTACGGCAAGGGAGCGGTATCACAAGCGGTGCTAGATTGTCTACATAACGCTACTGGACAGGGGCGACTAGGGTTGTCATCACGCCCACTGTTTGTCGATCCGCATCCCCGTAACTACGAGCGCTATCGTTGCATGAGTGTGGCGAAACCTAATCGCAAGGAGGCAGAGCTCGCCTCAGGGGTTTCGATCGCTTCTACGCGGGATGCGTTTGCAGCGGCGGACATACTCAGCAAACGCTGGAAGGCTGAGATGATGGTGATAACGCTCGGTGAGGATGGCATGATCGTCAAGATGGCTGAGACGACCGAGGGTATTCACCTCAAGACAGCAGCCAAAGAGGTCTTCGATGTAAGCGGAGCCGGTGACACGGTGACAGCGCTCTTTTGTGCGGCTCTCGCTGTCGGGGCTCCAGCGACCATCGCGGGCATACTGAGTAATATTGCTGCAGGGATCGTTGTTTCGGAGGTTGGAACGGTGGCGATCGACGCTGGTCGGTTGAGGTCAGAGATTTCACGCTGGGGGGTAGACTAAAAGGATGTCAGTACCCGCTGTCCTGCGCAGTATGACCGGATTCGCTCGTGTGACGCACGCTGATGCAGGTCTTGAGTTCGAAATCGAAGCACGTTCAGTGAATCACCGCTTTTTAGAGGTGAGTCTCAAGGCTCCGCGGGCCTATACAGCGCATGAGCGTGAGATCAAGGCAGCCTTTCAGCGGGTGCATCGGCGAGGTCGGATCGACGTTTCCATTACGCGGCGGCTGATAGCACGGGATACTACGGCGATATCGGAGCAGTCTGAGAGCTTTGATCGCCTCGTTAAGAGCTTCACCGCTGCATGTAAACGATATGGTGCGGGTGTTGAAGGGTTGAGCGCCTTTATCGGGCAGCTCGTTTTGCGGGAGCAGGCTTACCCGGATGAACTGATAGCTCCCTCTGACGATGAGGTAGCGCAGCTTCTCGCAACCGTCGAGAGAGCGAGTGAGGGCCTTGCCACGATGCGTGAATACGAGGGTGCTGCCCTCGTACTCGATGTACGCAAGCGAATGGAGAGGCTTGAAGTTATCCGTGGCGAGATAGCTCGAGGTTCTGCAGCCACGCCAGCAAAGATTAAGCAGACCCTTGAATCGCGGGTCGCGCTGCTGGCACCTGAGGTGCGAGGCGATTCGCAACGCTTAGCTCTTGAGGTGGCTCTTCTAGCTGACAAGGTCGATGTGAGCGAGGAGTTGACGCGGCTCGAGGCCCACCTCGAACATTTTAGCGCAACCCTTAAAGGACATACCGACAGCGTCGGCCGAAAACTCGATTTTATCGTGCAGGAGATCGGTCGTGAGCTCAATACGATCGGCTCTAAGGCGCAAGATGCCTCTATTCAAGGCTTGGTTGTCGACGCTAAAGCGGAGATGGAGCGTGTGAGAGAGCAGATTCAAAACGTGGAGTAGGGTAGATGGATCGAAGTTTGACACGCAAGGGGATCCTGTTTGTCTTGGTTGGGCCCACCGGGAGCGGGAAAACTACGATCTGCTCGCGACTACTACAGGAATTTCCGTCAGACCTCCATTATTCAGTTTCGGTGACGAGCCGAGAGCCGCGCCCCCAGGAGGTTCAGGGACAGAGCTATCACTTCATCTCGCGAACGGAGTTCGAGGCTCGTCGCGATGGTGGAGAGTTCTTCGAATGGGAGGAGATTCACGGTAACCTCTACGGAACGCTCAATGCGAACCTGATTAACGGCATCAACGCAGGCAAAGATATCCTGTTCCAGATCGATGTGAAGGGGGCGGTTAATTTTAAACAGGCCTTTCCAGATAATACGGTCACTGTGTTCATTGTTCCGCCCAGCTTTCAGGCGCTCAAGGATCGTCTGTTTGCGCGCGGAACGGTTGATCAGGAGGAGGTGCAGAGGCGCTTCCTTACGACGCAAGCCGAGTACACGGCACTTTTGGGGCTTGTGGGAAAGCCAGGGCCGATCGACTACCTGGTAGTGAACCATGAACTTGACCAAGCCTATGAGCAGATCCGTTCCGTAGTGGTAGCCGAGCGAGCACGATTTCATCGAGTCGATAGTGTTTCTGTGGAGCATTTGTGCGAGCTAAAAGCGCTCGAGTGCGAGGTCTCGTAAGGATGGTGCAGAGGAGGTCAACAGGTATGGTGTTAGTACGATCAATATTTCTCATGTCTGTAGTAGTGATTGGGCTTGCGTGTACCCCTCCGGTCCCCCAAGAGCCTAAGCGTATAGAGGAGATTCGAGCTATACCCCCTGCTCACCGTGTCACGAACTACACCCTCCAGCGCCGAGATCTCCAAGCTGCCCTCTCCAAGGGGATCGATAACACAGTCCGTCTTGTCCCGATCTACGAGTCTACCGCATCACGCCTTAGCAACGAGCACCGAGTGTTTGATCTGCGCCCGGGTAGCATCTACTCGCTCTTGGGGATCGAGAATTCTGATATATTGGTCGCTGCGGATGGATATCTGATTAAGAAGCCTGAACAGTTTGTGATGTACGTGCAGCTTCTCACGAAGGAAAACGAGGCTACGATTGAGATCAGACGAGGAGGAGAGCCAAGGCTCTTAAGGTATACCTTCATACCGGCGCTACCCCAGGGGGCAGCTCAGAAGAAGCAATAAAGGTTTGATATGGCACGCCTGATCGCGGTTTTTGTGGTGCTTCTCTCTCTTGGGAAGCCGAGCCTTGGTAGTGCCGATGGACTTGAAGGATACCTTTCTACGCTTGGAGGGCCCTCAGAGATCAGAGTGCTTGAGGGAGCTCAGTCGGAAGCAACGCGCATCTCCTTTGAAAGCCAGCAGTGGCGTGGATCGCCGTGGAGGCATGAGCTGCTCATAAAGACGCCGCAGCACGTTCATCGACGAGATCTCGTGGTTGTTGTGCTGACGGGAGGAGATGGTGGCGCAGAGCAACAGGACTCTGCGCAGAGGTTAGCGGATGCTCTCGGCGTTCGTGCAGTAGTTTTGACACGAGTTCCGAACCAACCCCTGTACGGAGGGAAAAAGGAGGATGATCTACTGTCGTTCTCCCTGGATCAATACCGTCGCTCTGGTGATCCATCGTGGCCGCTCCTGTTTCCGATGGTGTCCAGTGTAGTCAAAGGGATAGATGCTCTTGAGCAGGTATTGGGAGAGCAGCAACTTAAAGTGGTGCTGATTGGCGCATCCAAGCGCGGGTGGACTACATACCTCACAGCAGCAGTTGAGCCTAGGATCGTAGCCATGGTTCCAGCCGTCTTCGAGATGGTATCGATGGAGCAGCAGATCGCCTTAATGCGGGAACGGTATGGGCGAGACTCGGAGAAGATCAGGCCGTATACGCTGCTCGGCCTTACGGATAGTTTGCGAGAACCCCGAGTTGCCCAGGTGATATCGTGGCTCGATCCGATCCGCTATTTTCCGGCGTATACGATGCCGAAGCTCGTCCTGCTGGGAGCAAACGATCCGTATTGGGTCGTTGATTCGGTACGGCGATATTGGGAGGTTCTACCCGAGCCGAAGACCTTGCGAATCTTACCGAACGTGGGGCACGGAGTTTTGGGTGAGAGGGCGGCGGAAGATGCCATCGTTTCCTTCGTGAAGGCGGTGCTCAACGAGCAGCCGCAGCCCCAGATCGTGTGGCGCTTCTCAGGGCGTGCTCGCGACGTGGCTCTCCTCTCAGGTGAGGTGAAAAAAGGGGGCAGTATCGCGCGTTGCACGGTCTGGGGAGCAACTGCCAGCGTTCCTGATTTTCGTTCGGCGAGATTTACGCCGACTGAGTGCCAGACACGTGACAACGGCCAGCATTTCAGTGGAAAGTTAGCACTTGACCCCCGAGAGCACAGCGCTGTGTTTGGCGAGCTGGAGCTTGTGGCTATGGATGGACGAGTAACGGTTGTCTCAACTGGTACACAGGTGTATCCACGATTGAAGTGATCGACAACACGCGTGCAAAGTATAGAAAGGCTGGCTTGGTACGCCATCGTGGACTCACTCTCCTGGTGGTAGTATACGTTACGCACGAGGTAACCTTTCAACCACTTGGTTTAGTGCGAAAAATATAGTCGCCTGCATCCGAGATGGCAGGGGCTCCGGTACCCCAGGGAAAACCTACTTGAGCCGTAACTTTTTGATCTGCCACAGGAGTCCTGGCCTCAGTAGAACAACAACGTACTGGTGCCCCTCACGCAATCATTGTTCGCCCCAGGTGCGGTCAAAGTTGATAGGTTGACTAAGTTGGACGAGGGGCGACCCTCCTCGATAGATCGACCGATGCCGAGCCGTAGCCTGCCGCTATACGACGACTAGACTCGACTGTAAGGCCTGATAAGAAATTATTAGCTTTAGTTGTTAAGTACTAGGAGTAGTAATGGTTGCCTCATCAACGGGCGCTTCTATGCCCGTCTCTTCGAACTCAGCTGTTCCGGCTGATGGAATTCAAGGACTTAAAGATAATTGGAAAGGAGACCTCGTTGCTGGGCTGTTGGTCTCTCTGATTGCGCTTCCGTTGTGCCTTGGGATCGCGATGGCCAGCGGGTTTCCGGCTTTTGGAGGGGTGATTACCGCCATCATCGGTGGTTTGTTGGTTGGACCCTTAAGTGGCACGCCGCTCACCATCAAGGGTCCTGCAGCGGGTCTGATCGCTATCGTGATCGCCTCGGTTGAGGCCCTTGGGGCGGGAAACAACCTCGATGGATATCGCTTTACCCTCGCTGCGATCGTAGTTGCAAGTGCGATACAGGTCTTTTTTGCTCTCTGTAAGCTAGGACGTTTCGCTGATTTCTTTCCGACCTCGGTCGTGCACGGAATGCTGGCCTCGATCGGAATTATCATCATGTCGAAGCAGATTCACCCGCTCTTAGGTGTCAAGCCGATCGCGCGTGAGCCGCTCCCGCTGCTCCTTGAAGTTCCGCACTCCCTCGTTGTTATGAACCCCGAGATCGCCTTAGTTGGCATAACGAGTGTGTTGATCGTTCTTTTCGCCGTTAATATCTTTGGGCGAGCAGCCAAGTTTTTCCCTGGTCCCTTGGTAGCTGTGTGCGCAGGTATAGCGTTCTGTCTCTATTTTGATTTTAGCCATGCGCATAAGTATGAGTGGCTCTCAGTGGACTACACAGTAGACGAACGTTATCTCGTATCACTCCCTGAATCATTTTTTGCCGGGATTACCTTTCCTGATTTCTCGAAGGTGTTCTCTCTAATTTCGATTGAATTTATCATGCTGTTCGCTGTGATAGGGTCTCTTGAATCGCTGCTCACGTGCAAAGCTGTTAACGCACTAGACCCATGGAAGCGAAAGTCTCGTCTGGACCAAGACCTCATGGCAGTTGGATCCGGAAACCTCCTCTGCGGGCTGATTGGTGGGTTGCCGATGATCGCGGAAGTTGTCCGTTCAAGCGCCAATATCCACTACGGAGCCAAGACTCGCTGGGGAAACTTCTTTCATGGGACCTTCTTGCTGTTCTTTGTGGCAGGTGCTCTTGGTGTCCCGTTGGGCTCGATGTTGTCGAAGTTTCCCTCGGGAGAAACGCGAGCAGACGGAAGGTTCCACGTAGCCTTACCAATTGCGTGTACCTTTGGAAACGTCTTGAGCTTCAAAAGGGCCTTTCAAAAAGCGCAGGGTCAACCTATCTCCTTGGATTTTTCCAAGACTGAATATGTAGACCACACCTTTATGCACGAGGTTCGCTCTCTAGAACGCGAGCACGATATCGTTGTTACCGGCCTTGATAGGCTTACGCCGATAACTTCACACCCCCAGGCGATGCGCAGGATGATATCGGCGAGAGCCGGCAGGGCAGCAGTGGCGATTTAAAACGCCCGAGCGGCACGAAGATAGTACTCCAGACTTGACATTGTTAGTTTTCATATGCGGGATTCAGATTACGATCACACTTCTATTGACCATATCCTCGATGAGGTGCGCGAAGTCTTGCCGACGCAGGGGCCAATCGATGTTTTTATCCACCACAACACCCTCCATGCGTTCGAAGACCTCCCGTTTGAAGATGCTGTAGAGCAGGCCGCAGAGGTGTACGGAGCCGAAGCGTTTCTCCCGGAGCAGCGTTACCTTGATTACTTTCTCAGTGGGCGAATTAACCAAGAGGACCTCAAGGCCGTTATCGCGCAGGAGGTTCCTGATACCGCAACAGCAACCGGAATTTCATTTCGTGATCTCGTGCAGCGGTATGTGGAGGTCACCCCTCCTGTTGAGGGCTTCCAAGAGGTAGAGTGGCTCCTGCGTGAGTCTCAAGAGGCGATCAAACCCCAGGGGATTACTGCAACTTCGTTGATACGATGGCTGACCACCCACGGTGCCTGTAGTAATCGAAGGGATGCACTTCACACACTGAACTACGAGGCAGCTGAAAGCCTCGAGGCGATACTCACGGCGATACCGCGAACCACAGAGATAGTGAGCCACGAGCGAACGGTCCTCTGGTCGGCGGCTTTACTTGCGGTCGCGGAAGGATGGACTTGCACGGAGCCGCCACCATCGGAGGATCACGAGCGAGTGCTTGAGGAGATGATACACCCGATCGTCATCCGGTTTTGTGAGGAGTATCTCGATCTCGGGTTCTCGAATCAGGTAATGCCTGACCGCCACGAAGGGATGCTTGCGTGCTTCTTGCGGATGGTGGACGTAGCACATTTCGGCACGCCGGGCTGGCTAGAGCCGCTGCGGTGTGCGGTGTCTCGTTACCGGGTGGCAGCGGACTCGGTCGAAGCGCTGGTCGAACGTCTACTTGAGGAGTGTGGTGTTGCGAGAGAAGATCGCTACAATTGCTTGCTTCGCGAAGCACTTGCGCTGCGTGGCTGGGCTGGATATGTGGCGCTTGCGGAGCGTCGGCCGGCTCTTTTGCACGGTCAGAGTGAAGAGATACGGCCGCGGTTCTGCGAGTACATTGCGATTCGCTTATTACTTCGACTCTATGTGATGGAGTCATCGGTTTATCGTTCTAAGTGTAACGATCTTCCCGATGAGAACGTGGATCTCCGGCTTCTCGATGACGTTTATACCAATGCATACCACATACTATGTCTCTTCACCTCGATTGGTCGCAGTGATCTCCTCCTCGAATCAGCCGACACCATAGTTCCTCTCGTGCGGTCACTTGTTGCGTTTGATACAAAACGGAGGCGACGGCTATGGCACTTGGCGTATGAGCACAACCTTTACGTGCGAGCCCTGGATCTTCTTGCGGGTCGCAAGAGTTCAGCGAAGCTCGCCGACTCGCCGGCGGCTCAATTCGTATTTTGTATCGAGGACCGCGAGGAATCGATCCGAAGGCACCTTGAGGCGCGTGATTCAGGGTATGAGACCTTTGGCACGGCGGGATTTTTCGGAGTTGATGCCAACTTGACTGTGATGAGCGGAAACTCAGCCCCGTATTGTCCTTTGATCGTCGCTCGTTTTTAGTTTCGTATGATTCGACGATTGATTCCGATGCCTAGATATTGCTTGGAATTTTGCGAGCGGTAGTGCCGGTGTGTGAAGGGATTAATCTTGAGTACCTCTTTTCGGCGATGGATAACGAGGTATACGGAGCAGGAACAAAACTTCCGCACAACATCGTATCGCTTGTAGGGATTATGAATGGAACCTCGAGCGATTTACGGACGGGACTCCCGATGCAGATGGTCGAAATCCACGAGCCGGTTCGTCAGCTCCTTGTGGTAGTAGCGACGGAGCAACAGCTTGAGCGCGTCATATCTACTGAGCCGATGATTGCAAGGAATTTCGCTGGAGGTTGGATGCGAGTGGTGTTGAGTGATAGAGAGACGGGCACTCTTCTGTGGCGCGCGCCCTCCGGGGAGTATCGGCAGAACGAGCCCTCGGGAGCCCCGATTCAGTCGATATCTGATGTTCGCGCATGGTGTGTCGGAAAACCCGGGCACCTTCCGTTTGGCAAACTGCAGGAGGCCCGTTGAACACGGATCTTGTTGCCAGCATCGGCATGCTCATTATCGGGACGCCGGCGCTCGCGCTTCTGGCTATCTTGATGGACCGGGTTCGTACCCACGAGGTTCGCGAGCTCTTCATTAAGAGATGCCTGTTCGTCTCTCAGGTCATCTCAATCGCCGCGGGGTGTATCTGTGCAGGCTATGTTCTCTACAGCGGGAGACCTCTCGAGATAGGGGCGTTACGCCTTGTCAGTCTCTCAACGAAGGATCTCGCCTTTGCTCTGCGCATCGACTCTATCTCGGTGAGTTTTGTGTTAATGAGCTGTATCCTCGGCGGGGTTGTTGGGCTGTTTGCATCGCGTTACCTGCATAGGGATCCGGGATATCTGCGTTTTTTATTCTTTATCATATCTTTCTGATCGGAGTTCACGCGATCTTTCAGGGAGCTGGATTGCCAACTGTCTACATCGGGTGGGAGTTAATCGGACTTACCTCGGCACTCCTGATCTCATTCTTTGCTTTTCGCAAGCAAACGGTGTCGAATTCCCTACGAGCTTTTTGGGCGTACCGTGTTACTGATTCGGGGATCTTGGTCGCAACCTTGCTCGCTATGCACCATGGGATTGAGGGGTTCGCTCAGCAGGTAAATGAACACCCCCATATGGCGATCGTTTTAGGGTGTCTGTTATCTGCCGTCGGCAAGTCAGCCCAATTTCCCTTCGGTCGGTGGCTACCTAAGGCTATGGAGGGACCAACACCTTCAAGCGCGATCTTCTACGGTGGCCTCTCCGTGCATGCTGGGATGTATCTTATGCTACGAGCATCGCAGGTATATGGGCTGCCAACTCCCGTTGTAGTAGCCATGGTGGTAATCGGAGTTTTCTCGGTGTGGTACGCTACCCTTGTTGGTCGAATTCAGAGCGATGCGAAGAGTATGTTGGCGTACGCATCGATGGCGCAGGTCGGGGTATACTGTGGCGTACTCTTTAACTTCATTTATTCAGTCGTCTTCATCGCCTTTGGGGAGCGCGTTTTCTCAACGCGGTCGGCTGGCTCTTGGCTTGCCATCCAGCTTTTAGTTTCACTCGGATTGCTCTGTGAAAACGTGGAGCTTTTTGCCCTGGTGGTTGCTGCAGCGCTGGTGCTTCACATAAAGGTGAGCCAGGAAGATGTATATCAGGTCAGTAGGAGACAGGACCGTTTTATCGTTGTTGTGTTCTCGTCGCTTCTCGCCGTAGTGCTTGCGGCTGGTTTTTTCGGTTGTGTGGCCGGTATACACGGATTGACCTCATTTAGGGATCTGGTCGCCTCGGCGGAAGGCTTGCCGCGCTACCTGAAGGTCTTGAGTAGCCTTTTGATGATGAATCTCCTCGGAGCTTTTCCCTTTCATTTCTGGGTCAAGCCTCTCTTTGGTTCTCCGGGGCGCTATGGACTTGCGGTGATTACGAGGCTCAATAGCGTGCTTCGTTGTTACCCTTGCTCTGAACGGCTACTCGTCATTTCGAATCTTTGGAGAATCGTTTTACGGTGATCCAGCGAAGTCGTTTCGGCGAGCATTTCAACCTTTAGTACGAGAGAAAGTTGCGATAACTATGGTGCTACTTTTTCTCCTCGCGAGTGGTGTTGGTCAGCACATAGTTCAAGTTACTCGATAGGTGAAGCCGAGCGTGTAGGCTGGTTGGCTCTTACAGGTAGCCTTTGAGGCGAGCAGTATGCTATCGTCTCTGGGATCGAATAGAGTCCAAGGGGCCTGTATGCAACACGCAACACCACAGCACACCGAGCAGCAAGGGGTTTTTCCGGGTTATGTCGGACGTTTTTATCATTCGTCATCAGGCAGGGCTTGAAACGATGCAGATCACACCTTCTTTGGTAGGATTCACGTGGGCTATAGTGTCGGCGCTCTGTCTCGGTATCGGGACTTTTTCTACAAAATCAGTGGCAGATATCTGAGCGCTTCCGATACGACCTTCTTCTACTATCTTTTTAGTACCATCTTGGCTTTTTTCGCATGGTTGTTCGCGTCTGAGAGGGGCGAGGTGGAACGATCAGCGCTCGTGTGGCCAGCTCTCATGGCCGTGTTTCTGTGCCTCAGTGTGTGGAGCTTTAGTAGTGCCACACGCATTCTTGATATGTCGGCAGCATCGACGATTCGAGGGCTATCGTTTCTACCGACCGTGTTGTTGTCGGTCGTTGTGCTGCATGAAAGGCCAAGCCTCAAGACGTGTATGGCGATGGTGCTGATTGCGCTGGCTGTGTTGTTGTTAGGATGGGACGCCTCAGCGCACCATGAAGCCGATAGCTGCAACGCTGTACCAGCTCGCCAAGGCAGGCAAGAGAGTTTAGGTATTGACCGCTTCTCACCACCTCATAGTCGCTGATGACGCGCGTACGACGCTTCACGGCCACAACCGGTTTGTTGAGAGGACCATCACAACGGCTCAGACCTGTGGGATTCCACATCAGGTTCTGGAAGCCTCAGAGCTTCGCCGACGCTAGGTTGGAGAGGCGATTGCGCAGGTGATAGCCACGGGGAACAGCACCCTTGATCTCTCTCCCTTTTGTACTACGTCCCTGTCTGTGAAATCCCTTTGATGATTCGGCCAACCGAGAGACCTTGAACGATAATCGAGAAAGCGACCGTGTAGAATACCGTGGATATTATGAGGCTTCTGTCGGGAGTTGACTCTGGCAGGCCTAAAACGAGGGCGAGCGAGAGGGCACCTCTGAGCCCCCCCCAGACGAGGAGGTGTTGCACGTTGCGCGGAACTGCTAGCTTTGAGCGTTTGAATGGCAGGCATCCGAGGTAAATGGCGAAGGCGCGACCAAGTAGGCTCGCTAGTATCGTCCCTATCACGAGCTGGGCTACCGTTCCCTCCCTCCATAGAAAAACATCTATTCCGATCAGTAGAAAGATCAGGGAATTTGCAATGAAGCCGGCAAACTCCCAAAAGGTGTGAGCCGCTTCCTGCCCAGCTGCAGTGATCGCACCGCGATCTCCGAGATTTCCGAGTATCATGCCGGCGGTGAGGGTGGAGAGTACCCCTGAAACGTGAAGCTCCTCGGCGATCAGGAATGAGGCATAGGCTGCGACTACGGTAACGGTGATCTCTACCAGATGATCCTCAGTGCGTTTGCTTACGATGAGCGCAAGGCCCCCGACCAAGAAACCGGTAGCGACTCCCCCGATTATCGCCAAGAGTGTGGACCCCGCGATCTGGCCGACCGTTGCGCCCCCTGCGATGATTATCGGTGCGAGGGTAAAGAGAACGGCAGCGGTGCCGTCGTTAAAGAGGCTCTCCGATTCGATGAGACGGTGTATTCGACTCGGGAGGGCTGCTTGTTTGAGGAGCGCCAGGACGGACACCGGATCAGTAGCTGAGAGGATTACACCGATGATGATCGCCGTCTGCCACGATTGCCCTCCGAGGTACACTAAGGTGAGGGTAGTAACTATTCCTGCGATGAAGACTCCGGCAGTGGCCAGCGTGACCACAAGCGGAAGCTCGGGTTTTAGCTTGCTCCACGGTAGTTGTATCGCCGCCTCGAAGATAAGGGGTGGTAAGAGGGCGGTAAAGATCAGCTCACGTGAGAGGTGTGTTTCAGGAGCTATGCCAAGCGAGGCCAGTAACAGTCCGGTTACCACCAAGCCAACTGTGTACGGGAGCTGCAGGCTCCTTGCGACGATCGCTACGATGCAGGCGACCATTAGCAAGACTTCTAAACGCTCAAAGAGTACGCCCATAATCGCTCCCTGGAATCAACAGCTGGACACGGTATCTGATTGATTCCTTATGAGACAATAGCTGTTTTAACCCGGGGCTAGGCGGGCTCAGGCAAGAGGGCCGATCTGCACACGATCGAGTGGGGGCAGGGGGCATACCCCGTTGACACAGGAGACAGAGTATTAAAGTATACAGGGGGCGGGGGAAGTCCCCCTCAAAGGTATCTGTTCTGAGGTGGTTCACATGAAGTGTATCGATTATCGTATTGTTTTGTCGACCTTGGCCGTCGTGGTTACCGCTGTAGGGTGTCAACCTCGAGGCGAATCGCACACTCTCGAGCAGATCCTCTCAGATGCGCGGAGCGGTTATACTGCTTTGAATGTGGCTGCTGCTGGAGATACCTCTGCCGTGTTGAATCAGCTCAAGGTTGACCTCGATAAGCTCGCCGGTTTAGGGGCGGGGGGAGATGCTAAGGAGTTGGCAGGTAAAGTTTCTGCAACTTTGGGAGATTTAGCTCAAAGGTCTGGATTTACCGCGAGGCCAGCTATGACCGAGCTCATGAACCAGTACAAGGTTATCGCCACCCAAGAGGGTACCGCGGTCAGCATCGGTGCTCCGAATTTACAACTCCTTGTGGCGCGAACGTTTTCGCTTCTCACGACGGAGCTTTCTACGAGTAAGTTTGCGCTTTAGAACTTTCTTGAATCACCGATGAGCCATAATAAAGCTTCTTTATTCGGCCGAAGCTCCCACAAGGGTTCGTAGTACGAATCCCACCTTATTGTCTATGTGATCGCGAACCCAAGTTTCGTCCCACCATTCATTTGCTGTAACGGGTGTTCCGCTAACTCTGATTTCGAAGTAGACGCCCTCAGCGGCCGAGAATCCAGTACTACCGGTACGACCGATTGTGTCGCCTTTGGAAATTACAGCTCCCTGATTGATAGCGGTTTCAGAAAGGTGCGCATACACCGTTGATATGCCACAGCCATGGTCGATGACAACCGTTTTGCCAAGAAGACCAAGATCGCCAACCAAGACTACCTTGCCAGCATGGGCTGAGGAAACGGTTGTACGGGCGGACACGCTGAAGTGGGCACCTTGTGCGGTGCTTCGCGCGATTTCGTGCTCGCCAAGTTTGATCGTACGTTGATCGCCGGCTGCGTTACTTGGATAGCCAGGGACCGGTTTTCCAAAGGGGCCGGTCCACAAGCGCTTTGCGTCCGAAACACTCAGTACCTCACTCAGCGTCGTCTCGTCACGTTGCGCGAGTATCTTCGTCAGTTTACGGAGATCTGCAGCCACGTCGTCCGAGAGCGTCAACGCACCTATGGATTCACGCGCGTATGCGCTGAGGCGCTCTCTGATTGCAACCGCTGAGGCGGTGTCGAGAGAAAGGGTGAAATTTGACCAGCGCTTCCTCCGCACCCGATACCTAAAAGGAGCTGCCGCAGAATTGCCTATCGCGTCGCGAGCCACTATCCTCAAGGGGGTAGCGCGTTCATCGTACGTCGGGGGGATCGGGAAGAAGGCGAAGTATACGCGGTCATAGCTCTTGAATGATTGGTCCCAGCTCTTTGCCGGAAATCCTCCGTAGAGATTAGCGCCGGAATCTACCCCTTGGCGCTCTATAGACTTTCCGAGCACCTTGTAAAAGACGAGCTCAGTTCCGCCTGCTACTGCGTTCTGCTCGGGGGTAACAACCTCGATACGAGGCTTGATGAAGTCGACCTGAACCGTTTTGTTGATGGTGCTTCCGTTATTCCACAGAGTTCGATCGAACGCTACAATCTGTAGCTCGGCTTTACCCTCTTTCAGTTCAAGGGCTTTTGGGTCAAGCGCAATCTGTATCTCCTGCTCATGTATGTCACCACTTCGCACCTGACGCTTGAGCAGCTCCTTTGGTTGATTTCTCTGGGAGATGCGCATGACGACTTCATCCAGACCTGCTCCTGAATCTCGCACGCGTAGACGCAACGAGAGAGGGTCAGCACCGATACCGAGCGGTTCCTCAAGCCATGCTATCTCCGGTGGTTCCTTCTCCAGAAATGATGGGCTCAGCGGATTGGCTCCGGTAAACTGCATGAAGGCGACGAGACCAGCAACCAGGATCGATACTACTAAGAGTACGTTGATGGTAAAAAAGATACCGAGCCCTCTTTCGTTACTGCTCGTCGCCATCTCATCCAGCTAAGAATTAAAGAGCCGCTGTCTGACCACCTCAAGTGCTCCATCGACGCTGATGCGCTCTTGCCGAGTGGTGTCTCGGTCTCGAATCGTGACTGTACTATCCTGAAGCGTTTGGTGGTCTATGGTGAGACAGTATGGGGTACCGATCTCATCGTGGCGAGCGTAGCGTTTGCCGATCGATTGGGCCTCGTCGTAGCTCGAGTTAATCCCTGCCTTGTAGAAGTCTGATGCTATTGTTCGGGCTACATCCGGCATACCCTCTTTTTTCATCAGTGGAAGAACGGCCACCTTGTACGGTGCTAGGCGCGGATTAAGTTTAAGCAATACTCGGGTCTTGTTCTCACCTTCTGCGTCAGTGCCTTGCTCCTCGCTGTAGGCGTCACACAGGTAGGCTAGGCACGCACGGGTCAATCCCGCTGCAGGCTCTATCACGTACGGCGTGTAGCGTACCCCCGGTTTTCCGCTGACAGGGTCGTTCTTTTGCTGGTCGAAGTAGCTGATCTTCACCCCTGATTCTTCGGAGTGCTTCGAGAGGTCGTAATCAGTGCGGGATGCGATCCCCTCCAGTTCATCCCAGCCCCAGGGATAGTGGAAATCGATATCGAAGCAGTTGTCTGCGTAATGGGCGAGTTCGTCCGGTTCGTGCTGTCGCAGCCGGAAGGCATCTTTGTTGTTAGCGTACCGTTGCCACCAGCGCATGCGGGCCTCGGTCCAGTAGGAGAGCCATTCCCCTTGTGTCCCCGGTTCACAGAAGTATTCCATCTCCATCTGCTCGAACTCGCACGTTCTAAAGATGAACTTCTCGGTGGTCACCTCGTTACGGAAGGACTTCCCTTGCTGAGCGATCCCAAACGGTATCTTCATCGACATCGTTTGTTGAACGTTCATGAACTGGACAAACATCGCTTGCGCCGTTTCGGGGCGGAGGTATATCGCTGTAGAACGGATCGCCTCGTCGAGCTTCTCCTTGAGCTCAGCCCGCGAGAGCTCCCGGCCGTGGATCTCATCGAGGAGCCCTTCGATCGGGTCTACTGGCCCGATTGAGGTGCGGAACATGAGGTTAAATTGACGTTCGGCGGAGAGATCTGAGCTACCGCAGTGCGGGCAGACATAACCTACCTCTCCGACCACACCCTTAATCTTCTCACCACCTGACTTCCCCCCTTTGAGCCACATGATCTCGTGGCCGGCTTGCAGCTGAGGGGCTTTGTCTGCGCGGAAGCGTTCCTTACAGTTTAAGCAGTCGACCAAGGGATCTGAGAACCCTGCTAGGTGCCCGCTCGCTTTCCATACTCGGGGGTGCATCAAGATCGAAGCATCGATACCAACGACGTCCTCCCGTTCGTGGACCATACAGCGCCACCACTCAGTGGCGATATTGCGTTTGAGCTCGACACCGAGCGGGCCGTAGTCGTACGCGCTCTTGAGACCGCCGTAAATCTCGCTGCTCTGGAAGATAAACCCACGCCTTTTCGTCAGGGATACAAGACGGTTGAGCAGGTCGTTTGAGTTCATGAAGCACTCCGCAGCAAGACAAAAGTCGAGGGGTTTCACAGCTGGTAGCTGATATCGAATCGGCGTACCGCGCGAGCCCGCGCTCATAGGGTAGCGTGTTACCAAGAGCCCCTCAAGTGGCCGACTGGACGTTACTCGGTATTTGAGGCATACACCGTGAGGAAAAGCAGGCATATGGATGATTCGAAGGTTTTTTTTGACCTTCACGCCATAAAGGGAGGCTTATGAGTTACGAATTTTATAAGGTCGTTCACGTTCTCGGTATCGCGCTTGTGGTGCTCTCGCTCGGTGGGATCTGCATGCATGTGGCAAACGGTGGTGATAAGGCTTCGAACAGATTTCGCAAGACAGGGATGATTACCCACGGTCTAGGGCTCCTTCTCCTACTGGTTGCGGGTTTCGGTATGGCTCACAAGCGGCACCTCGATATGGATGCTGGCTGGATCGTTGCCAAGATCGGGATATGGGTCGTCCTGGGAGGCTTGGTAGCGGTGGTGTACCGCAAACCGGCGTGGGCTGGTAAACTCTGGTTAGCTGTACCGCTGCTCGTCACGCTCGCGGCTGCGCTTGCGGTGTTTAAGGGAGGCGCCTGAGGGAACGGCGAAAATTTCGCCGGTGTGGGTGATGTCTGAAGTAACCTCCGGCAAAATCGGCCTTGCCGCCGGTTGCGCCCGTTCGGCACCTTCACGCAAGCTCCAGAGCTGCTTTCGTGGTTAGGGAACCAGCACGAGCTTTCCAAACTGCTGACCATCTTGAAGTCTCTTAATGAGCTGAATCCCGGCAGAGAGAGGGGCCACGGTGTCGATCGGGATCTTTATGTTGTGCCGCAGGAGGAAATCCATCGCTTCAATAAAGTCCTGACGACTGCCCATCGTAGAACCGATCAGAGAGATCTGCTTGGTGAAGAGCAATCGATTGTCGAAGCTTATCTCGTACCCTTTGGTGTTCCCAACGGTAATGATCCTACCGCCCCGAGCAACAGCTCTAAGGCTTCTTGAAAAGGTTTCAGCACCCACATTGTCAACGACCACGTCGACACCGTGGCCCTTGGTACGTGTAAGCACCTCGGTGTGCCAGTCGGTCTGCGCCGAGTAGTCGATTACCTCGGATGCTCCTAAAGCCAGCGCTTTCTCCATCTTGGATTTTCCGGAGGTAAGTGCCAGTACGGTAGCTCCAGCAGCCTTGCCCAACATGATAGTTAAACAGTTCACACCCCCTCCGGCACCGACCACAAGCAGGGTCTCGCCGGCACATAATCGGGCACGTTTGAACAGCATCCTCCAGCAGGTGAGGCCAACCAGCAGCGGAGCTGCGCCATCCTCAAAGCTGATTGAAGTGGGCAGGGGAAACAGATTGGAGAGAGGCACACATACGTATTCAGCGAGTCCGCCGGGCAGTTGTTCCCCTAAGATCCTGTATCCGGGGCTTACGCTATCCTCGCCTTTGCGGGTCCATTCGTCTTCCTTAGTGATTATACCGGGATTGATAATCACCCTGCTCCCGGTAGCCCAGGTGGATCCTGTTGAGTTGATCGACACGATCTCTCCTGCGACGTCAGATCCTGTGACGTGAGGCATAGCGAGCCGCAGGCCTTGCCAGCCCCTGCGTACCCAGATATCGAGATGGTTGAGGGCAACCGCGCGTACCTTAATCAGCGCCTCATCAGGCTTAGGCTGCGGCGTGGGGAGGTCGCCGTGTTGTAGAACGTCGATCTCACCGTGTCGCTCGAAGAAGAGAGCTTTCATCTTAGCTTGCCTGGAGAATCAAACATACCCAACTGTCTTCAGAATATTCCTGCACAATATACCACAGGTCATCACGGGTGTACTCTTCGACAACGATGTTGCGTACGAGGTCGGTGATGCCCGAGAGGAGTATGGTACAATTCGGTGCCGCCAGCCGTTTGATCTGTGGTGCCATCGTGACGAGCACTTCTCCGTACAGATTTCCAAGAATGAGATCGTATCTGCTCGTTAGGTGCTCAATCGGCATGGTTGATAGGTGCACCATTTCGCGGCTGCCGTTGAGGATACAGTTATCGCGGGCGTTGTCCAAAGCTGACGCATCGATATCGATCGCATCGACGTCGATTCCAAAGAGCTTGTTCGCGGCAATTGCGAGGATGCCACTGCCAGTACCCACGTCGAGGACACGTGTGGGCGTAACTAGGCTGTCGGCGTGCAGTTGGCTCAGCACCGTTAGTATCATTCGGGTTGTCGGGTGATGACCGGTGCCAAAACCGAGGCCCGGGATAATCTTGAGGGTGTTCGATCCTACCACTTGTCGGTCGTCAGGCGACTCTACCGGTAGGACCTCCAGGCGTCCGGCTTGGATCGGTACCCATAATTCAGGGCACCCTGCACTCCAATTTTCTTCGGTGACCTCGCGACGCTCTTGCAGCGTCAATCCAGCCAATAATGCGCACTCCAAGATGCGTGCAATCGAGCTTTCGTTAGGCTCAACGAAGCAGCTCAAGAGTGGAGGGGTCTCGACCGCGGTGCCGAGCGCGCCAGCCTGCATGAGTTCGTAACACGTGCCGTCGAGTTGGTCTCCTTCGAGAGTGGAGTAGGGTGCTTTGAAGATCAACTGTACGGAACGGGTCACAGCGAAAAAGCCTCACTCTAGAGAACTATCGTTCAGACGCAGTGTACACGATGAGCGTTGATGAGCGCAGCCTTATTTCTCTACGAGGTCTTCGGCGGGGTCGGTGTGGCAGGCGCAGCCGCCAATTTCTCCACCTCAGCCGTAATCTTCTCGGACATTCTTTGACGTACTCGATTACTCGCCCCGCCGTATTTCTTTCTCTGTAGGAGCGAAGACGGGATAGGCGCCGCTTCAAAAAGATCCACTACGGTTCTGTACCAAATCTCGATCGAATCGGGGTCTATGGTCGGCAGTACTGAGCAGGCCTGTCGGAAATGCTTCATAGCTGGCCCGGTCTCGTATCCGCACGACTTCGAATACGCTATCATGTCTATCTGTTGGATCAGGTCGTTGACCAAAAATTTAAACGTAGCCTCGTCACGTGCGGCTCGTCGCTCACGGCGTACCTTGGCGGCTAGTAGCGTGATCTCCACCAAGATATCCACCGAATACGGTTCGAACAGAACGCCGTCGGCCCCGATAATCATGGCCTGAGCGACATCGCCGCTCCCTTGATCCTTAGTTGGCAGTACAAGGATGTACGCTGCGTCCTGCCCTCCGGGTGTGGTCTTAGCCTCCTTAATGAAGCCGGGAATCTGTTCTTGAGGAATATGGTGCGAAATAAACACCACGTCGTATCGACCATCAGCTCGAGCGTTCTCGAGCATGTCGAAGCATGAGTTGGACGGCACGACCTTACCAAAGTTTACCACGGAGCCGCACACCTGCTTGAGGCGAGCGCGTGTGGTCATGTCCGGATCAATAATTACCGCGTCGTATTTTTTGAGACTTTGCTGCGCCATATCTCTTCCGCTTCCCACGGGGCGTTTGACATTCCCTCACCCCTCCCAGGTGTTATCGGCGCGAGTTGTCAGGTACTAAACCCTTCCACGGAGAAAATTGCAGCCCACTGTGTGAGTAGAAACCGAACAAGGGTCTAAGACGAACCTACCTAGCTGAGCGCAAGTTAATGAATTGCGTAGGAAAGCTAATGATCCGAAGGAGGAGGGTCAGAGGCTTCCATGCTACTACGTGGCCGTGCTCGCACACGCTCCTGAGACGAAAAAGCCACTATTTTCGGGCATGAACACGTCCGCAAGCACGAGCAGCTTCACGTGGTAAACGATAGAGGTCCGGCTCTAATAGGGCTCATCGGTGAATCAAGTGGGTAGAATTGGCGTTTCCGGACGTGAACATGCACGTGCGCGTTCACGTTTACGAGCACGTGCACGCGGAAATACGTGATTTATCACTGAAAACAATGGGTTATACACCATCAGCAGTCATCGGCACCCACTCGAAAACACGATGAACTCTAATAGGTTATCCCTAAAGTCCTTAGAGTCAATAGAACTGACGCACGAGACCTTGATTGCTGGTCCGTGCTTCTGGCTCACACCAAGACCACTGGGGCGTTACAGAGCTTTTTTGATGGTTTTGACCAGTTGGTCTTTAGGTACTGCCCCAACTACCCGTTCGACCTCGGTTCCCCCTTTGAAGATAATAAGGTTGGGTATAGCCCTCACATTGTACTGAGCCGGACTCTTTGGGTTGTCGTCCACATTCACCTTGAAGATAGCGACTTGGCCATCGAGCTCTTTGGCGATCTCCTCCAGCACTGGGGCTATGCTCTTACACGGACCACACCAGGGGGCCCAAAAATCCACTACTACAGGGGTAGCTGCCTTCAGCACCTTCTCAGCGAAATCTGCGTCGCCGATCTCTCCAACATGTCCGGCCATAGGTTAAAACTCCTTGAACACTCACTAGGACGGATTATTCAACAAGGTAGCCGTAGAAGTAAATCCCCGAAACGTTAGTCGGCCGATGCCGATAGTATGTGTTGAGCTTTAAGTTGTTTGAACCTCTGAGGGAGGATCCGGCTTCTAATTTTAAGGAGGTTAAACTCGGGGGGTCGTGGCTCAATCGCCGTGTGGTTGCCAGGCGAAGCCCGACCCGAGTTGGTATGTGAGGAGCCTTCATGGCTCACGCTGCACCACGCGCTTTGACCCCATCCGTGCTCCCGGATGGACAAGGAACGTGAAACATGGGGTTGGGATATCTCGACTTTAACAAGGGGGAACCGTTATGAATGATGCCACTACGCCACGAACTTCTCGAGGTAAAGCTTCGTTTCCTGTGCTGTTGGTTGATTCCTACGCTCGGGGGATCTCTATTGGTCGCGCAGAGCCTTCTGGACATGGTTTAGAGTTGGGGCTGGAAGAGGTAGAGAGTGCCCCGGTGCCCCTCAGAAGCCGCTATGTAATGAAGTCCGGCGAGCCTCTCAGTGATCTCGAGAGGCACCTAGAGCGTCTTTCATCGAGAGGTGAGCTCCGTCGTACCACGATAGTGTTTGGTGTTACGACTGATCCGTTTCATCCCTTCGATGAGAAATTTGCGACCAGTATGAGGTTTCTAGAGATCTTCGAGCGCTATGCTCCGGGACGGCTCGTAATACAGACCCGTTCACCTCTCGTAGTCATCGGTCTGCCGGTGCTCAAGAAGTTGCGGAATTCGACCTTTGTATCTATCGGGATCGAAACACCGCTTGAGGAGGTTCGTCAACGCTATACTCCTGATCTGCCGACAGTAGAGGAGAGGTGGAAGACGGTGCGAGCTCTCAGGAGGTTCGGCCTGAAGGTCGGGGTGCAGGTGGCGCCGATCCTGCCCTACGGTGACTGGCGAAGGGATGCCGCGTTGTTTGCACAGGAGCTCCACGAACACGCCGATTTTATCGGTATTAGGTCCATCATCCAAGCCGCCGGTGTGTCGCGCCCGACCACGCGTGTGGCTCGCATGCTGGCTCAGGAGCGGCAGTTCTTCTGGTTACGACAGGACTCGCACAAGCCCTTAGTTGATGCCGTGTCAGAGCTGGCAGCGGAAAAGCTCTACCATCCGGCAAGTTTGGAACCACAGGATCCGCAGTTAAAGCTCTTTGGTCGCGCGTAGTAAGGGTAACTTGCGAAAAGAGTCGAAACTCTCTCGATAGATTGCGCAACCGCCTCAGGTTTACTAGCCTGAGGCGGTTGGTCATAAGCTACCCTGGTGTTTGGTGGTAGTCACACCGCCACGGGCTGCGTGCAGAACGGGTGTAACGAGGAGGTTTCTTTGATGCGGGTCGCTATTGTTGGTGGGGTGCGTACGCCCTTTGTCAAAGCTGCCGGGGTATTCTCGGCATATTCGGCGCTGGACCTCGGAAAGCACGTCGTTGTGAATTGCGTGCAAAATCTCGGTTTTGAGGCCTCCCTGATCGACGATATCTACTTCGGCACTGTGCTGCTTGATCCTCGCATACCGAATTTAGCTCGCGAGATCGTGCTGCGCTCAGGTCTTCCAAAGACGATCAATGGTCACTTTGTGTCCAATAACTGTATCACCGGCTTGGTGGCGGCACAGGTGGCAGCCGAAGCGATATCGGTAGGTCGGATACGGTGTGCTTTGGCAGGGGGGAGTGAATCAATGTCGCAGCCGACCCTTACCTTTCCGAGACCTGGCGAGGCGTTCTTTCTCGCTTTGGCGAAAGCGAGACGACCGCTTGACAAGCTGCGGGTAGCGCGACGGTTTCGTCCTAGCTTACTGTTTCCGCAGGCCCCTAGTCCCAAGGAGCCGTCAACTGGTTTGACGATGGGGCAGCATTGCGAGCTCATGGCGCAGGAGTTGGGGATAGCGCGGAGGGCTCAGGATGAGCTTGCGCTGCGAAGCCACAGGCAGGCGCAACTCGCCCGAGATGAAGGGGTGCTTAAAGAGCAGATAGTTCCCCTTGGAGGTGTTTCCGAGGATAACCTGGTGCGAGGAGATACCTCTCTTGAGAAGATCGCCTCGCTCGGTCCCGTGTTTGATCGTGGTTCGAGTGGGTCTATAACGGCGGGCAATGCAAGCGCACTGACGGATGGGGCCTCGGTTGTGTGTCTGATGTCTGAGGACTTAGCGCACGAGGTAGGCGCTAAGATATACGGGTATCTCGAAAGGGTAGAGTACGCTGCCGTTCCACCTGGAGATGGTCTTCTGATGGCGCCGGCCTTGGCCCTTCCAAAGCTGCTTACTCGTGCTGGTCTGGAGCTTAATCAGATTGACCTATTCGAGGTGCACGAGGCTTTTGCCGCTCAGGTGCTGTGTAACCTGCATGCGTGGGAGCACGGCTGGAAGCGCTATCCGACCACGCAAGGACTTGGTGTGATAGACCGTGACAGGGTTAATATTTACGGGGGGTCTATCGCCCTTGGGCATCCGTTTGCCGCTACTGGAGGCAGGGTGTTGATGAACATGTGCCAAGCCTTGGAGCGCAGGGGCGTACGACGTGGAATCATCAGTGTGTGTGCTGCAGGTGGTGGTGCTGCAGCGGCCTTAGTAACGAGAGACTAAGGAAGCTCTGATCTCACAAGGTGACTCAAGCGCCCTTACCCTAGGCACTTTCGGTGGGCCCCCAAGTTGCTTTCGGCATTTGCGATTGCAGGCAGTGTATTGCTCACAGGGGCTACTGCCAGCGCAGACGACGGGGAGCTTGCAGAGGCTGAGTGCTTGTCGGGCTGTTACAACACGTATGAGGATGAGTGCCTAAATCAACGGAGTAATCACGGGAATTCCCCGCTTTTCGATACAGCTCGCTTCCCTAGCAACGATACTTCTCACGAAAGCTCATTGGAGGAGGCTCAATCAGTGATTGTCTCGCTCATCCCGCACTAGTAGCGATCCCGATACTGGTCTCGTGGGGTGTCATAGTACGGATCGCGCCGTCTGTCGTCGTAGCGGTAGTCGTCACGCGGATACGAGGGAGGAGGCGAGCGTCCGTCCCGGTCATAGTATCCGCCTCTGCGTAACTCATCGAGCTCGCGCCTCTGTCGAGCAAGCTCCTCCTCCTGACGACGAATGCGCTCATCCTGATCGCGCCTCCTATTGTCCTGTCGATCAGCTTGTCCTCCGATCAGCGCTCCACCCAGAGCACCAGATGCTGCGCCGATAGCTATTCCGCCTCCGGTGTTTCCCGTTTGGTTCCCGATGATCGCACCAAGCCCCGCTCCTAGGGCGGTGCCTGTCAGTGCACCGGTCTCAGCGCCTGTGAGCTGAGGGCCCCCCTGAGAGCACCCCGATATGAGCACTGAGGAACAGACGATTGACAGAGCTATGATTTGTCTTGTTTTACCGGCAAACATACGAGCAATTCTCTCCTTTCGTAAGGGCGAATTACGAGATACACGCGGAGTGTTGCGTTTCAACTACCCCTCAATCACAAGTTTATCCGGAAGTGAAAACTTGCGCCACAGAACTGTTGAGGGGTTAGCCGTGCAAGGGGGTCTCAGGGGGGGCTCACTCACTACTCTGAGGCAGCCGGAGGGGAAGTCCTTCGATATGGAGCGTTTTTTAGCGCTGGATATCTCTAGTAACGGCGCCTGCCAAGAGCTTTCCTGGCTAGTTGTTCGCTGTGTTTTTGCGTGGGGGTGACCGCCACAGATTTCTAAAATGTCGCAAACAATCCAAGTTGTTATCGCTTTTTTCGGGTGCTCGATCGCTCATCGTTGGCGGAGGCTATTAAAAAAAACTCAAGGTAATTGGCGGTAATGCCGTATCACATTCTATCGGGAGTTTGTGTCCCGGAGTCGTAGCAGCTGTCGCAGTTCTTGCGGTTCCATCAGTTGCAGTAACAAAAAAAGAGCAGTTTCAAAAAACAAATTGAGCGGTTTTCGAGGGCGTTCCGAGCAAAGGCGGAAATCCTGACGAACGAAGACCAATCGGTTCGATGTACAGCTGGGTGTCACGAGGCACCTGGTGTTCTCCTCAAGGAGTGAGGAGGTCGTCGAACATTTCAAGGAGGAAACACCGTGCCGATAACCATTAACTCTAACATCTCATCCCTGAAAGGGCAGAGGCTTCTGACGGTTTCGTCTGATGCACTCTCCCGGACATACGAAAAACTAAGCTCGGGTCAGCGAATTAACCGAGCCAGCGATGATGCTGCAGGACTTGCTATCGCTGATTCGTTAAAAGCAACTCAGCGCGTAGCGAGCGTCGGTATCCGAAACGCAAACGACGGCATCTCAACGATAGCGATCGCAGACGGCGCTCTCGGGCAGATCGGAAACGTTCTATCACGTCTCGCCGAGCTTGCTGAGCAGTCAGCAAACGGAACCTACTCTACGCAGCAGCGATCGGCTCTGCAGAACGAGTTCGTCTCCCTTGGGTCGGAAATTGAACGTATAGCGGTTACCACCACCTTCAACGGTGTGGCGCTTCTGTCAGGCACTCCGCAGATCGTGCTTCAGGTCGGTTTCAACTCGCAATCGACATCTCAGATCACCCTCGCGGGGATTTCGGGAACTCTGGCTGGTCTCGGGCTTGCCTCTCCGAATTTCTCGAATCTGACCTTTTCAATTAACGCAAACAATGCGGATGAGGCCCAATCAGCGTCGAGGCTGGCCCTTGACGGCATTAACGGAGCGATCAGTTCGCTCGCAGTGCTTCGAGGAAACCTCGGAGCTGTCGAGTCACGACTATCAGTCGCGATTAATAACCTCTCGGTAGCGCGTGAGAATTTCGCTGCAGCAGAGAGCCGCATCCGCGACGTCGATGTAGCCAACGAGGCTGCGGAGTTGACGCGACTCAACATCCTGCAGCAGGCGGGCGCTTCGATCCTAGCGCAAGCGAATCAGCAGCCTCAGTTGGCGCTGGGGCTCCTGCGATAAACGATACCATGACGACCGGCGGATGACCTTCGCCGGTTAGTCACTCCGTACAGTCTATCGGTGATGTTCGAGGCTCCCTTTTGAGGGCGCTGAAGAAGCGCACTCCTGCGGGGATGTAACGATCACTCACCGACACTTAAGCGGGGCTGGATGATGCCCCTCGGCAAGCTTTACCCACTGACACAGCGTGGGCCTGGCCGGGAATTGTCGCGACTAAACCTCTGTCGAGACAGTTGCCGGGTCGGTTCCAGCAGTACGTCCTTGAAGCAGTAAAGACCTTTGTATGAGGCGCGAGGTGACTCGCGCCTCATTTTTTAGGCTCAAGGAAAATACACGAAGTGCCGTAGCTATCTGTGAAGCAGTTGTCGTGTCGCAGTTTGAAAGAGCTGTACGGATGTACTGGTAGTAGAAGTAGCTCTGAGTTACTCCTCCGCCTTGTGCTGTACCTACTGGATTCTACACTAGGATAGGGATGTCCTAGGTAGCTTCTCGTTCGCACACGTTAGGGTCTGTTTGTGGACCCTCTGCCTCCGGGAAACCGTTAATAGTGTGCCACTATAGTTCAAGGAGGAATGAGGCATGGCAATTACGATTGGTAGTAACATTTCGTCACTTCAAGCCCAACGTCGGTTGGCGAATTCGAGCGAAGCTCTGAATTCGACCTTTCTAAAGTTGAGCTCCG
>Ga0169931_10000693_pt1 | contig 56032 bp, 29 predicted proteins | sample Kivu_15m_20L_FD_129675 | JGI IMG/M metagenome (GOLD analysis project Ga0169931, IMG submission 129675) | Freshwater microbial communities from Lake Kivu, Western Province, Rwanda to study Microbial Dark Matter (Phase II) - Kivu_15m_20L... | ecosystem: Environmental > Aquatic > Freshwater > Lake...
ACACCAACACAGTCCCCAAACCTTTGGTTCCAATTGCAGCTAAACCCATCGTACAACATTTAGTAGAGGACCTGGCGGCCTCTTGTAAGGAAAAAATTGAAGAAATAGCTTTCATCATTGGCGATTTCGGCAAAGAGGTCGAGGAAGAATTACTGCAATTAGCTGAAAGCCTGGGAGCTAAAGGTCATATTTTTTATCAAACAGAGCAGTTGGGAACAGCTCATGCTATCATGTGCGCTGCACCCTGTTTGGATGGTCCCGTCATTGTAGCCTTTGCAGATACGCTCTTCAAAGATCAGTTTTCTATTGACCCAAGTAAAGAAGGTATTATTTGGGTGAAAAAAGTGGAGGATCCCCGTGCTTATGGTGTGGTAAAATTATCAGAATCAGGATTCATTTCTGATTTTATAGAAAAACCCACCGTTTTTGTTTCTGATCAGGCAATTATTGGAATTTATTATTTTAAGGAAGCCTCAGATCTGCGCAATGAGATTCAATATTTACTCGATCATAATATCAAGGAAAAAGGTGAATTTCAACTCACAAATGCCCTGGAGAATTTAAAAAATAAAGGCCAAAAGTTCTATCCACATGAAATAGAGGAGTGGCTTGATTGTGGCAATAAAAATGCTGTTCTCTATGCTTTGGAACGTATCTTACATATTAAACCCCAGTTGGCCAAAAGAGGTGAAAATCTAAAATTAGTGAATAGCCAGATTATCGAACCCTGTTATATAGGAGATAATGTAAGCCTGGAACATTGTATTGTAGGTCCGCATGTCAGTATAGGAGATAATTCTGTTTTGCAAAATGTAATTGTGCAGAATTCTATCATAGGACCCAAAGCTGAAATAAAGGGAATGATTCTTGATAACAGTATGCTGGGATCTCATGTCAAGGCTTACAGAGACCCTTCGGTGTTGAGTTGGGGTGATTATACTGAGCAAAAATTATAAATTATGTCATTTCTATTCTTTTTTCTTTTTTTTGTATTCACACCTCTGTGTGCGCAGGTAAGTATTGACCATACACCTGATGAAAGCATGGTTGAAATGGAGAGGAAGATAGTGGATGCAATGAAGGAAAAGATATTAGGAAATACGGATGAAGCAATTGCTAAGTTTACCGAGTTAATACAAAAGAATCCCGATCAGGCCCTGCTGCATTTTCAATTGGCTGATTTATACTATCAATCGAAGCAGATTTCCAAAGCAACTCCCCATATCTACAGGGCAATAGAGTTGAAACCGGGTGAATTGGATTTTGTTAGTCTTTTGGCTCAAATGTCCAGACAAATAGGTGCTTATGATAAGGTTGCCCAACAGTATGATATACTCATAGAGAAACATCCTGAGGTTGATCAGTATTACGATGAATCCATCTTCTTCTGGGAAAGGGCAGGTCAAATGGATATGGCCGGTAAAACACTGGAAAAAAAGCAGAACAGATTTGGGTACAATGCATCTATACTAAGTCAAAAATTAAAAAATACATCTACCCCTGCTAAAGAAAAAAAAGTAATACTGGAGGCGGAAGACTTTTTGAAAAAAAATCCAAAGGAAGAATCTTGCCTGTGGTTATTGTATGAATACTATGTGAATAAATCTGAGGTTCAACAGGCTCGAAAGTATCTTGATCAACTTTTGCAAAGAAACCCGGTACATGTTAAGGCAGGACAGGCCATACTCGATTCCTATTTAGCAGAGAAAGATACACTTCGTTATATTCAGTCTGTTGAAAAGTTAATTGCTTCGACCGGTATTTTGCCTTATGAAAAAGCAGCTTATCTGAAGAAGTTGCAAACTTCAATACAAAATGATCCGCAGAAATTCGGTAAACAGGTACAACAACTATCTTCCCTGTTGCTACAAATGCATCCACAAAGTAAAGAGGTGCAAATGACAGTTGGAATGAATTATTTTTATTTAAAACAAATGAAAGAAGCTGCAGATCTATTATTTGCGCTCTATGAATTTGAAAGAAATAATCTTGAATTTTGGTTGGCACTTCAACAATCTTTGTATCATTCTGCTTCGCTGGAAAAAATGATCCTTTCCGGATTGAGAATGGCAGAATTTTTCCCTGATCAGGCACTGGGTCAACTATATAAGGGCTATGCCAAATTATTGAGCAGGGATCCCCTGTCTGCCCAAAGATCTTTTAAAAGAGCAGCTGATATGCTTCAAGATCAGAAAGAATGGCAACTTATTGCACAAAAGGCCTATGAACTGAGTTTGTTTCAAAGTGAAGATCCCAAATGGAGTGCAGAGCAGTTGCAGGTAAAGCAAGATGCTTCTGTTTTTGCCCGATTCCATTGGGTCTGGCTGCATGTACACAAGGCTGATGATGCATATAAATTGGAAACCTTGCTGGCAGATGCCAGCTGGTCCGGCTCCATTCAAAAAGATTTTTCATTTTTATGGGCAGTTCATTTGGTACAACAAAAACAATTTGAGCAGGCCAAGACTATTTTGGAAAAAACAGATTGGATCAAATTTCAACCTCATTATGCCGACATGTACGGAGATATTCTCATGCAGCTGAATCAGAAAACAGAAGCAATCAAATATTGGAATAAGGCTAAGGAGTTGGGTCTCAGATCAGATAATTTAAATCAAAAAATAGAAAATGCGAAGTAGCCAGGTACTGATATACATAGTTGCCATTTTGTTTGTTTCCTGCTCTGGGACAAAAAACATATCCCAAAAGAAGGCAAAAGAGGAGAAATGGGTTCAACAAGTTTTAGGAAATCGATTGGAATATGATTTTTTTTCTGCCAAAGCAAAGGTTCGTTTTGAAAGCCCTGACCAAAATATCGGTTTTAATGTACAGATGAAAATTAAAAAAGACAGTTTGATTTGGATGAAGGTTCAAAAGCTGAGTATAGAAGGAATGCGTGTGCAAATCAGCAAAGAAAAGATTCAAGTCCTCAATCGCCAGGAAAATCAATATCTTTTAGAGGATTTTAAGAGTATACAGAGCAAATTACCTCTTTCAGTAAATTATCAGGATATTGAAGATTTGATCATTGGAAATCCCTTGGATAAAAATTTGGATTTTGTAACTACAAAATCTGAGAATAAGATACTTATGGAGGCTGCCCTGCCCTTGAGTCAGGGGAAAGGAAATATAAAAATTTGGTTAAATGAACAAAAGCAAATTGAAAAAATGTCTGCTGTTGTTGATTCCAATTCCTTAGAAGCCCTTTATGGAGATTATCGGCTTGTAAACGAATCTCAGATGATTCCATTCGAAAAATCAATACAGATCGATGGGCCTCAGGGATTGATGCGTTTTCAGATTAGCTTTACCAAAGTAGATTTGAATCAGCCTGAGGAAATGATTTTTGAAATACCTGAGCATTATCAAACTGTAAAATCCGGAGTCAATTCAAACCAAAAAAATTGATTAGAACCTTATTTTTTCTTTTTCTTTTTTTATCAGGAGAAATGCTTCTGGCTCAACAGTCCAAACAGAGTTTGGAAAGGAGAAGAAATCGGCTGAGTAAACAGATCGAAAATACTTCAAGGCTTTTAGAGGAAACACGAAAAAACAAATCTGAAAGTATTGATTTGTATTATTTGCTTCAAAATCAGGTCGAAGATCGAGCTGTAATGATCAGGGAAATCAGACAGGAAGTTGATTCTCTTTCAGATTTGATACAAGAGAAAAATATATCAGTAAATGAGATGGATTTACAGATAGAAGCTTTGAAAAAGTCCTTCAGAAAAGTAATAGTACAGCAATATTTGATGAAGAAAAATGCCAAACCTCTTTGGTATCATTATTTTTCAGGCACTATAAATACTTTTGTTCGCTACCATTATTTAATTGATCAGTTGCAAAAAATCAGCAAGTCTCAATTGATGAGATTAAATAAATTAGCCAAGGCAACAGTAAATGAATTACTTTTTTTACATGATAAATCTGAAGTTAAAAAAGCGCTGTTGGAAGAAGAAAATATACATCGTCTGGGTCTGGAAGAAGAAATGAAGATAAAAAATCAATTGGTTGTTGAGCTAAAGAGTAAGGAAAAAAGCCTGAGTAAACTATTGGATGAAAAAGAAAAACAAAAGAAGGCTTTAAACCAAAGGATTGAACAAATTATCAGAGCTCAGCAGGAGGCAGCACTCAGAAGAGCAAAACAGTCGAAAAAAAGAAATCAGAGGGCAAGCTCACCAGCCATTTCAAATTCAAATTATCCTGCAGGCGATCCCATGGTCAAAATGAGAGGTAAATTGCCACACCCTGTTTCAGGGCAGATAATTGCCAGATTCGGCAAGCAAAAACATCCGCTGTATGAAGGTGTATTTACTCAAAATAATGGGGTGGATTATAAAACCAGCGGTCCTGTAGCAGTTAAAGCAGTTTTTCCGGGTGAGGTTGTAGCTGTGTTTGAATTACCAGGAAGTGGAAAGGCCGTCATTCTCAGACATGGAGAATTTTTTACCACCTATTCGAATTTGCAGGAGACCTCTGTCAGTCGGGGCCAAACGGTCCAGGGTGGAAAGCAGTTGGGAACCAATGCAAAATCTGAAAAAGGGTATTATTTATTACATTTTGAGTTTTGGTTCGGTAAAAACAAGGAAAATCCCGAAATTTGGCTTCGTTAAAACATAAGATATGTCTGAAAAATGGAATATTGGGGATAAGGTTAAAATTGTTAAAACAGAACCTGAAAAAGCTGTTTTGGTCGCATTGGTAAAATCAGATCAAACGGAAGCCCAGGTGATGGAATATTTGGATGAGCTGGCATTTCTAACCCTAACAGCAGGTGCACTCGTTTCCAAAATTTTTATTCAAAAAATGGCCCACCCCGACTCAAGAACTTTTATTGGTTCCGGAAAAGCCATTGAAATTGCTCAATACGTTGAAGAACATGAAATAGCCCTGGTTATTTTTGACGATGATTTAAGCGGAAAACAAACCACGGCACTTGAAGAAATCATGAAAGTGAAAATTGTAGATCGATCTACCTTGATTTTAGATATTTTCGCGAATAATGCCAAAACTGCTCAAGCCAAAACTCAGGTTGAATTAGCTCAAATGCAATACATGCTTCCCCGTTTGAGAGGCTTGTGGACCCACCTCGAAAGACAGAGAGGGGGTATTGGAATGAGAGGACCGGGGGAGAAGGAGATTGAAACAGACAGAAGAATTGTAAGAGATAGAATCAGCGCATTAAAGGAAAAGCTGGAAAAAATTGATCAGCAATCCCAAACGCAGAGAAAAAATAGGGGAGAATTGATACGCGTTTCTCTGGTAGGTTATACCAATGTGGGAAAGTCTACACTAATGAATGAATTATCAAAATCTGAGGTTTTGGCTGAAAATAAGTTATTTGCTACTCTGGATACTACTGTGAGAAAGGTAGTTCTCGATCAAATGCCCTTTCTGCTCTCAGATACAGTAGGTTTTATCAGAAAATTGCCACATCATCTGATTGAAAGTTTTAAATCTACTTTGGATGAGGTAAGGGAATCAGATTTGCTCATTCATGTTATAGATATTTCTCATCCTCAACATGAAGATCAGATGCAGGTTGTTACCAAAACTTTAAAAGAAATCGGCGCTGGCGATATTCCTGTTTTGTACGTCTTTAACAAAATGGATGCTTTCAGAAAAAATATCTTTGACCCCTTTCTTACAGAGGAAGAAAAAATTGCCCTGGAAGAAGAATTCATAGATAAAAAGTCAAAGCTGGTGTCATCTGCCTCAGTTTTTGTTTCTGCTATCGAAAGAGAGGCTATTGATATATTTCGTACAAAATTGGTGTCACTTGTAGCAGCCTTATATTTGGAAAGATATCCGCACAAAAAAGATTTTTGGTAAATCATTTTTTGAAGTTCAGGAAAAAAAAGCTACCCATACAGGCAGGAACCAAGACGTTGATAAACCAAAGTAGGAGTGAGGAGGATAGAAATCCCATCTGATAAGCAGTCAATTGGGCTGCGCCCTCAAAATAAATTCCCGTAATCCAAAGACTAAGAGAACCTCTGATAATAAGTCCGCTGGCGGGAAGTACAGGAAAAAAACTTTGACAAAAGAAAAGAATCGAAATAATTATGTAGGCATCTTTTACGGTTAATTCTGGGATCAGAATCAAAAGGAGCAAATAAAATTGAAGGATAAAAACAAGGTTTCTCAATAAGGTGAGCATAAATGATTTGAAAAAATCTGAGGCTGTCAGATGATTTATCTGCAATTCCGACAACCATTTATGCAGCCACGCTAGACCTGGTTTCCAGTTTTTAGCGCGCCAAATAAATAAACAAAACAATAGAGATATCAGGCTCAATAAAATAAACACTTCTGGAACCCTGTTTCTTTGAGCCCAGAGGCATGCACTCAGGCAGAGCCATCCTATTACACTCCACTGGCTAATACTTGATAAAAATAATGCCTCTGCACTTCTCAGTCTTTCTGATTTTTCTACCAAGAATAAGCGACTACTATATTCACCCAAACGATTGGGTAGAAAAAATGAAATACTGAGGCTTTTCCAAATTAATTTCCATTGATTTTTCCACTGATAAAGGGCGGTCCTTTTGGAGTTGATATTCCACCTGCAAATTTCAAGCAACCAGTTGCATGGCATTAGCAAAATACTAAGGAGCAGCAGATACCAATGGGAACGAAGATCAATTGCCTGCCAGTCATTCCAATGATTATGATGAAAAATGGTTTGAAATTGATGGTAGAACACAAGGGTCATCCCTATAAAAACAAGCAATTGAAGTATCCTTGCGATGCTTTTTTTATTTTTTTGCTGCCATAGATATAGCTTTTCGAACAAGTCCTTTATATTTGATTGACTTGCAAAATAGGGCATATTTAAATAAAAAGAATGAGAAGACTGATCATTAACATTGGATCATTGGTTTTTCGAGAAAAATCGCCTTCCAAACCATTGATTTTGGAAGAACTGAGACAAATTCAAATTTGTAATCATGCCTATCTTCTGATTGAAAATGGTCAAATACATAGCTTTGGGCCTATGGCCAGCTGTAACTTTCAATCGGATGAGATAATAGATGCGCAAAACGGTTGGGTTTTACCTGCTTTTTGCGATTCTCATACACATATTGTCTTTGCAAAAAACAGAGCCAATGAATTTGTCTATCGCTTGCAGGGACTCAGCTATCAGGAAATTGCAGAAAAGGGTGGCGGAATATTGAATTCAGCTCAAAAGGTAGACAATATGTCTGAGGACGAACTATTTGATGATGCACAAAAAAGGTTACTGGGATTGATTCAGACTGGAACCGGAGCCATTGAAATTAAGTCGGGTTATGGATTGAATACAAATGCTGAGTTGAAGATGCTTCGCGTCATTCGTCGCTTGAAGGATTTAAATTGGCTTCCCATCAAGGCCAGCTTTCTTGGAGCTCATGCAATGCCCAAAAAATTTCTGGCACAAAGGGATTTATATCTACACCAATTGATTCATGAAATGCTACCTCAGATAGCAGATGAAGGTTTGGCAGATTATATGGATGTATTTTGCGAAAAAGGATTTTATACTGTTGAGGAAACAGATCAACTGCTTGAAGCAGCTTCTCGATATGGATTGAAACCCAAAATTCATTGCAACCAATTTCATAGTATGGGTGCGATTGAAGTTGCGATAAAACATCGGGCAGTCTCCGTAGATCATCTGGAGGTACTGAATGAAAATGAAATGGCTCTTTTGTCCCATGCGGATACCATCGCCACTCTATTGCCCAGTGCACCTTTTTTCTTACATGATTCCCATCGTCCACCGGCAAGAAAAATGATTGAAAAAGGTATAGGTATTGCCCTTGCTTCAGATTATAATCCGGGGACCTCCCCCTCCGGGAATATGTCTTTTGTGTGGTCTTTGGCTTGCATTCAGTTGAGAATGTTGCCTGAAGAAGCCTTTCATGCGCTAACAATCAATGGCGCTTTTGCACTGGAATGGGCAGATGAACTGGGATCCATCAGTAAAGGGAAAAAAGCATCACTTTATATCACAAAACCGATGGAGTCACTGGCTGAAATTCCTTATTATTTTGGGGAAAGCCGCATTAGGCAAACCATCATTGGAGAAAAAATATTTTAATCCAAGGCAGAGAAACCAGAAAATATCATATCCAGTTTTCTCATTTCAAATCTTTTCTTTTTCCCCGGGGCATAAACAAAGGCATCCAGGAAGATAATTTGATCAGTATCAAGGATCATATAACTGGCAAAGGGTCCACCCATGAAGTCTTTTTCCATCTTCCATAATCCCCTGCATTGCAGTCCTTTTCTTCCTAAAACCATTATTTCCTCAAAAAACAAGGGTAAATTTTCTTTGTCAACAGTCATATAGGAACCCTCAGCCCAAGAGGAGAAGTATTTTTTACTTAGTTGATTTCTGATTTTAATCAGCGTATCGGGATGAATCGAAAGATAATTGCCCTTTAATACATGCATTAAAATATTTGAGCTGGCCTTATCTGTATCGTCAAATATCCAAACTGTACTACTGTCTTTATATGCAATTTTAAAATTTTTGGGAATGGAAATTTGAAAGCGCAGGCTGTCTTTAATGTATTTTTCTATGTTTTGGTTTTTCCCTTCAGCAAAAACCTGCTTGTTGAGCTTTACTGCATCGTGGGTATTGATTTTTTTTATGATTTGGTCATAGTCTCTTCGAATACTTTCAATGAGAAGTTGTCTGTTGGGAGCAAACCAATAAATCACAAGTTGACCGGCAGCCCATCTGTCATAACTCAGGGCAAGTCTGTATTTGTCATCTTGAATAGCCCTTTTTCCATTTTGTTTTCCTATCGCTTTTAAAGTCATTTGTGTGGCAGTATTGGCAGTGTCAGATAAATCTGCCATAATAATGATGGTTCTGTGCGTTCGATGTACTTTGTTGAATTTTTCTGAAGAAATAAATCGTATGTCAAAAAGGGGTTCGGGTTGAGGTGTGACAGGGTACAGGGCCTCAAAATATTTTTTGAATGTATCACCTACGGCAGTTTTCCAAATATATTCATCACTGATAAAAAATATCCCATCTACCTCACCATAGGCCGTGGGCGTAAGTTCCATTCTTCGCCTTTGCTCATCAGTGCAAGAAAGAAAGCCGAAAAGAAAAAGAACCGAGAAAATGAATGTGATAGGGCGCATAAAATTGATTGATATGATAAATCAAAAATAAGGATATTGTTTGAATTCTATAAGCAGAGTTCATCAACTTAGATGCGATTTGTATGAATTAGGATGTTTAATCTGAATTTTTTTGACATAAAAAAAATATTATCTTCGTAATGTTAATATGAATGTTCACAAAAAACTACTGGTTTATGTTGTTAAAAGGTAAAAAAGGAATTATTTCAGGCGCATTAAACGACCAATCTATCGCTTGGAAAGTAGCAGAATTCTGCAAGGCGGAAGGGGCGGAAATAGTGTTAACAAATGCTCCGATTTCCATGCGTTTGGGAACGATTAAGGAATTGTCGCAAAAACTAGGTGCTGAGGTAATTCCGGCCGATGCAACAAAGGTGGAAGACTTAGATAATCTGGTGAGTAAAAGTCAGGAAATCCTGGGTTCGAAGCTCGACTTCGTCCTTCACTCTATAGGTATGTCTGTGAATATCAGAAAAGGTAAATCTTACACTGACCTCAATTACGACTGGATGCAGCAGAGTTTTGATATTTCAGCCCTTTCGTTTCATAAATTAATGCAAAGCCTTTGGAAAGCTGATGCCATGAATGAATGGGGATCTATTGTGGCGCTATCTTATATTGGAGCTCAGAGAGTATTTCCTCATTACAGTGAGATGTCTGAAGCAAAAGCACTTTTGGAATCTTTTGCCAGAAGTTTTGGGTATCATTTTGGAATGAGAAATAAGGTAAGAGTAAATACAATTTCTCAATCCCCTACACCAACAACTGCAGGTTCAGGCATTAAGGGTTTTAATGATTTTCTGAACTACGCCGCTAAAATGTCTCCCTTGGGTAATGCCCCGGCAGAAGATTGTGCCAGATATTGTGTCTCTTTATTTTCAGATTACACTAAATATGTCACCTTACAGAATTTATATCATGACGGTGGTTTTTCCAATATGGGTATGAGTGGACTGATGATGGAAGTTGGCGATTAAGAAATAAGGATAAAATGGAAGGAGCTGAATTTCAGCTCCTTTTTTTATCTGCTTTGATCCACTTGACTGGCAATCATTTCAGCCAAAGTAATGAGTCGCTGGATGCGATGCAGGTCTTCTTTACTTACCATCAAGCCTGATTCCTCATATTGAATTTCACCTTTGTGAATACGAAGTTGCCCCAGGAAGAATCGCTCTATTCTTGTCATCTCGGATCTAATCTCAGCATTGAGTAAATGTTGAACAAAGGGAGCATGATCGGCATGTACCAAATATTTTTCATCAAATGCAGGATCCTGAAAATCGATGTCATGTTTCCCAAATTGTTTCTGTAAGGTTGAATACAAACCTTCTTTACAAATGTGGATATTATCGTCCTGCTCCATTGGTACAGCCAAGGAAAATCTGGTTGTAAATGATTCTGCAGCATTTATTTTTTTGGTAAAACATTGAAAGTTGAAACTTCTGTTATTGAGAGAACCAGTTATTTCGACCTCATGAAAACTGTCATTTTTGCTCTGGGAAATCTTGGGTTCAGGTAGCGACAAATTTTTGGATAAGGCTCTAACCTGTTCGTTGATTTGAGAAATGGTACCACCACTCATTTTTCCACCTGCATAATAAACTGTAGCAACTAGTGCAAGGCTGGCGAGTATGGTTAGGATGATTGTAATGGTCATTGTATTAGGATTTAAATTAATTTCGGGTGACAAACAAAATATTTGATTACTTCTTGTGGCTTTAAATTATTTTCGCTCCACTCGGAAAGAGGTTTGATTTCCTGGTTGGGAAGTTTAATCATGATTTCTTTTTCTCCGTGGGTATAGGTTTTATTTCCTTCTTTTCCTTCAATTAATAAATAATGTAAATCAGGAGCTTCTATTTGAAAATTTTGCAAGATTTGATGCTCCAGCTTTTCTTTCTCGGCAGAACTCATAGGCTCTGGTAAAAATTTTACCTTAAATAATCTTCTCTCGATCAATGATTTTCCCAGAAAAGATAAGATTGAATCTTCTGATTGTGCGAAAACTTTTAAAGCAGAAAGTATATCTATATCATCAATTTGAGAGAAATGATTTAAAATTTCCGTAGTGTTTTCCTGCAAATCTGAAGCTGTCCAGGTTTTCTTCAAGAAAAATAATAAACCGGGAGCTATCTGAATTTGCTGACCATTTTGAATCAGCTGTCTGGCTCTCTGGATCGCTTTTATGGTCATTTCTCCAGCACAGACAACGGTTTTGTGTAAGTAAACCTGCCAATACATGAGCCTTCTGGAAATCAAAAAACTTTCAATAGAATAGATGCCCTTGTATTCCAGAACCAATTGACCTTCATGAACATTCAACATTTTAATGATACGGTCATAACCAATTACTCCCTCCAGAACACCCGTAAAAAAACTATCCCTGGTCAGATAGTCCATGCGATCCATATCAAGTTGACCAGAGATCAATTGATGTAAAAATTTTTTATGGTATTCGTTTTTGAAAATTTGAATTGCCAGACTTAGTTTTCCCTCAAAAATATGGTTGAGACTTTCCATAAAACTCAGGGAGATATCCTCGTGGTCTATTTGAACCAGATTGCCCTCCAAACAATGAGAGAAAGGGCCATGACCTATATCATGCAGAAGAATAGCGATACACAAACCCTCAGATTCTTCCTTGGTGATTTGTACTCCTTTGTGTTGTAAGCTTCGAATGGCTTTTTGAGTGAGGTGCATAGCTCCGATCGCATGAGCAAATCGGGTATGGGTAGCTCCCGGATATACCAATTGCGTAAATCCCAGTTGATTTATTCTTCTCAACCTTTGATAAAAAGGATGCTCTATCAATTGATAAATAATTCCATATGGAATTTCTATTATCCCATAAATTGGATCATTGAATATTTTTGTCCCAAGTCTCATGTAGGTTGCATTGCTGGGCAAAGATAAGAAATAAAATGTATATAATGACTTAGATATATTTTTAACCCCTGGGCTCTTCAATCATTTCTTTTAGTTTTTCTATCTTTACAGTAGATTGGAAATTAGGATGTTCTACAAAATTGCAATTTTAATCTTATCTGTATATCAGTTGGCCTATGCCCAGCAGTATGTGAAGGTGAAAGCCAAATCAGGGGATGGAATTTATTCCCTTTTGGGTAGATATGATCTGGATAAGGAATCCTGTAATTTTGAGCAGTTTTGTAAAATCAACAAGCTGCAAAGTAAATCTCTTTTAATTGAAGGACAAAGCTATTATTTGCCTGTAGAAAAACATACCTACAACGGGAAATCAATACGTAGTACTGTTGGAATGGATGATTACAGGTTGGCCAAACAAGTGGAGCAATACAACGATAAAATGTGTGATGCTCATTTTAAATCAGATCACAGGAAAGGGAAAGGGGAGCTTTGGTGTCCACATCATATTCAAAACTGTGCTGATAAAACCGATGATTTTGTACCCAAGGAAAGGGAGTACCCTATTTTCGGAAGTCAATGGTCGCAGGTTCGCTTGCAGTCCAAGCAGTTGGCCGGAGCGGTTTATTATATTGTTTCCGGGCATGGAGGGCCAGACCCGGGAGCTATAGCCAAAGAAGGCAAGTATAAAATTTGTGAAGATGAATATGCCTATGACATTTCATTGCGTCTCGGTTGGGCTCTTTTGAGCCATGGAGCAATCGTGCATTTTATTACGAGAGATAAGGACGGAATCAGAAGTGATGAAATTTTAGAATGTGATGATGATGAATTTGTTTTAGGGGACCTAAAAATTCCTATGGATCAAAAAGAAAGGTTGAATCAAAGATCTGATATCATCAATAGCTACTATGCCCAATATAAATCCAAGGGCTTGTCTTACCAGAGAACAATAGAAATTCATGTAGATTCAAGGAATACCAGCGAGCGGATAGACTTGTTTTTTTATCATCATCCCGATAGTAAGTCTGGTGCTGTTATGGCCAAAAAATTACTCAAAACAATGAAAGAAAAATATGCGATTTACAGAAAATCAGGTGTTTATACTGGAACAGTTTCAGAGCGGGCCCTGCATATTTTGAGAAATTCTCTGGCTACTACAATCTTTATAGAATTGGCAAATATTCAAAATGCTTCAGACCGGCAGCGAATCCTCATACCTAAAAACAGACAATTAATAGCAGATTGGCTTCTTGAAGGGATTATGAAAGACTATGACTGAAATTCATAGGCACTTGCATCAAATCTTTGCAGCATACGCATAAATTCAAAGGTATATCCGGGCCAAAGTGCTACATTTTTACCTTCTTTATTTTGGTACCAGCTTTTGCAACCTCCAGATTGCCAAACAGTTTTGTTTAGTTTATGCTGTAAGTTCAGGTTGTATTTTTTTTGATCAAGCGCATTGACCACTATTTTGCTATACTGATGTTTCTCCATATATCCGATAGCTTCCATGATATAGTGTATTTGAGCCTCAATCATTAAGATAATAGAACTGTGTCCTAATCCGGTATTAGGACCAATAATTAAAAATAAATTCGGAAATCCATTGATAGAGGTACCCTTATAGGCTTCTGCCCCCTGAGACCAAACGTCGTTAAGTTTCACCCCTTTTTGTCCTATTATATCAAAGGCAATGGATGATTCACCTACTTTAAAACCTGTAGCCCAGATAAGTAAATCAAGGTCTATATTTTTGGATTCCAATTGAATTTGATCTTCACCCAGCCCTCGGATTTGTTCCTTATGGAGAAAAACATTTTCTTTTGCCATCGCAGGGTAAAATTCATTAGAAAGAAGTATACGTTTACAACCCATCGTATAGTCAGGTGTTAAATCTTTTATTTTTTGGTTGTCAGAAATTGATTTTCGCATGAGTTTGATGGCCTTTCTTTCCATAAACTTCATGAGTTTTGTATACCTTAAAAATGCAATTGCGCCCAATTCGTTTTTCCAATAATAGAAAATCCTAAGGTAAAACATGAAAACAGGCAAATTTTTAAAGAGCCATTTTTCAAAGCTAGTCACATTGCGGTCTTGTTTTTCAACAACCCAGGCTGCCGTTCTTTGAAAGACATGGAGTTCTTTAACTTCTGATTGAATCGCAGGAATAATTTGTATGGCACTGGCTCCCGTGCCGATAATTCCCACTTTTTTACCTTTCAGATCAATATTATCTGGCCATTGCGCGCTATGTACTTGTAGTTTTTGAAAGTCTTTTTTTCCTTCTATATCTGGAATAAAGGGTTGACTCAATCCGCCCGAGCAGGAAATCAGCTGTTTACCCCAGTAAGAAATTTGATCTCTGCTTTTTAGCTCCCAAAGCTTTTCTTCCTCATGCCAGCGAGCAAAAACAATTTCCTTACCCAAAGAAATATAGGGACTTAGGTTGTATTTATCTACACAGTATTTTATGTAGGAGAGTATTTCCTTTTGAGGACTATAAACTCTACTCCAGTTTGGGTTGGGGGCAAAGGAATAACAATACAGATGGGACTGTACATCGCAGGCAGCTCCGGGGTATTGATTGTCATACCAGGTTCCTCCAACTTCTGGATTTCTTTCCAGAATAATAAAATCTTTTTTATTTTTTTGAAGAAGGCGAATCCCCATGCCAATGCCGGCAAAACCTGCACCAATGATAATTTGACTATAAATTTTATTAGCTGAATCTTTATTGGATGCCATTTTTTCTGTTTTCCTCTTTGATCTGTTGTGCTTTCATTGCATCGTCGAAACTCTTTTTTAATTTTTTGGCAGGCTCGAAGTTGGGATCAATAGTTAAAACCTGGCCAATTAAATTGTAAGCTTCATTGCTTTTGCCGGTAATTGCGAGTTTTTTGGCTGTGAAATAAAGCTCATAGAGTTGATTTTTCAATTGCTGGGAAGTCTGTATAGCCAGATCATAACCTTGAGCGGGCTGGCCGCCGTATTCGTCAAATTTGAGTAAATAAGAAATGGCAGCAGAAGGATTGTTATTTTGAACTTCCAGGGAAGCCAGATAAAAATATCCGAAAGTGTATTTATAATTGAAGTCTATAGCTTTTTGAAAACAAATTTTTGCACTATCCGCCTTGCTTGTATTCAGATAGTATACACCTTTCATGCCTAAGGCATTCACGTAATCATCAGCAATAAGTAAGACTTGGTCAATGGCCCATTTCATTTTGTCAAAGGCCTGTATATTGGGATAAAGCTGTACCAGGCTCATCAAAGCACTCTCGTTTTTAGGATCTTCCTTAACGATTTGTTCCAGGAGGGAAACAGCTTTGGAAATATCTTTTTGCTTGAGTGCATTTTCTGATTCCAATCCCAACAGGTTCCTGTTTTTCATTTTAGTGATACATCCGAGAGGAACACCATTCACTTGTTCAACATAAACTACATCACCATTGGGCCAGGCTTTATTTTTCATGAATCCTTGGGTAAGAAATCTGGAATAAGTAATCAGATAATCATAATCTGCTTTCACCCTTTCGTGATACCGGACATACTTCAATTTGATATTTTTGTATTTACTGAAATAATATTCAACGGGAGCAACACAATTGGTGGCAACTATGATTTCTTCCCCTTTTTTTACTTTGGGCTCATTTTCAATAAACCACTCACAAATGGGTCGCATGCTGTTCATCCAATAGTCTGTCTCATATTTTCCATAAGCAGCTTCTATTCCACCAAAGGCTTCATTGAAATATACATATTGGTGTGGATGGCTTATTATCAACCATTTGAGAGGTAGAATACAAAGCAATCCTATACCCAAGGCAATGCCAAACTTATAAATTGTATTGGAAATCAATTGTGACAAATAATACAAACCTTGCGCAGATACAACAACGAGCATCGGGTAAACAAATAAAAAGTGTCTCATGCCATCATACAAGGATGATTTTTGATAAATGGCATAGGCAACTGGAAAAATTCCAGCAAAGGCCACCAGACTTAGAAGCAATATTTTACGCTGATGTTTTTTTGTTAGCACCAAAACAGACAGGGGGAATCCCGCCAAAACTATCAGCGGAGACGACATAATCAGCCACTGTGGTATATAATACCAAGGCAACTCATCCGACCAAAGTGATCGGCCTTCCCAAAGCATGCGGATACCTACGGAGTATTTAGTCATTTCATTCAATGCGATGAAAGGATTTTTGAGGATATCTTGCTGTGCATAAGGCCAAAACCATGTCCCGGCCCAATATCCCAGAGCAATTACAAGGAAAAACAGAAAAGCAAAGTCAAAAATTTTACGCCATTGAAGCCCCAATAAATAGGATCTAAGTTCTGGTTTTGATAAAATAGTCATGCCCATAAACACGGCAAGATAAGGGAGTAGGATTATCCCTCCCGAACGAACATTGATAGTAATCCCAATACTTAAAAAGAGCATCACGATACTTTTTACACTGGGGCGAGGCAATTGTTGGCTTAACAGTAACATATAATATACACTCATAACAAAGCCTGTGGCAAAAGGAATATCTTTGGGATTATTCATAGAGTCACCAAATAATCGTGGAGATAGGGCCAACAGTATGAGTGTAAGTAGGGCAACACTGTATTTTCCAGAAACCAGTCTGCTGATTCTTGCGCCATATAACATGATAACAAAACCAAAAATAGAATTGAGTAAATGCCTCATATCATAGATGTCCAGACCACCTATGTATTTATTGCACCAGGCCGCCAGATAGTCAAATAATCCGCCATAGTAAGCCAATAGTTCCCATTCCAGGCATTTTTTATTCTTTCCGCCTGATTCATAATACGCCAAAACATCATCTCCGTAATTTTTTTGTAAAACCTCATCACCCGTAATCCCATAATCAAAACTTAGTTGTGTCATGACAATGAAAAGTACAAAAGCAGAAAGGGCATAGGCCAATCTGAACCATGGCGATTCTTTAGATAGAATATTTTTTTTGGCATCCTGAAAGGGATGTATGAAGAAAAAAGCCAATTGAGTAAGCCATCTGGATGTAAAAAGGTCCCATTTTTTTGAAAATAATTCAGAAGGATCTTTTTTTACCGACGCAGGTTTTTCCCATTCTATGGGTTTGGATTCTATAGGTATTTGATACAATGAGGCTAGTTGTAAGAGGCTGAGATCTGTCCCTTTCTGGCTTTTTTCATACAAATCTTGAATCACAGGTGTTGATCCTAAACAAAAATGAGATTGACTGTCTGTTCCATTAAATTGTGTAAATAATTCCACAAATCCCTGGAAAATTTTTGCACTAAAATCTAAACCTGTGGTCTTTGATTTTTTTTCCATTCTTGATCCGACCCAAAGGGTGTCAGGCTCAAAATTATGTTGGGGATCTTGGTGTAACCAAAGCAAAATCTGAGTCAAGCTCGTCCCGAAATCAGGATCTGCCAGCAAGACAAATGATCCTTTAGCCTCTTTCAGTCCGGCATGAATCAGTTGATTTCGTTTTGTAAGAGTGGAGTGAATCCAAGAGCAATGGGTAAGATCTGTTTTTTTTGATTCAACATCGCCTACTATAATCAGATCCAAATCTTGTTTCCAATGGGTCTGAAAGTTTTTTATTTCTTGTAACAATATTTCAGTAGGTCTATTTCCCAATGGGACAATAATAGACAGGCAACCTTCAAAGTTGGAAATTGTATTTTTTAAACTGATGTTGGAAAGACCAGTATTCTCTCTTTTTTCCGGTTGATTTTTCTTTGGTGGATTTGATTTAGCCATAGTTAAGATTTGTCTGCAATGATACCAAAAATTATGAAATATCTTTAGCAGTACAAAGGTAGTAAAGACTTATTATTATCTTTGTACCTATGAATTCAGAAATAATAAATAGCTATTTTCCAGGCCTGAGCGAAAAGCAAAGGCAGCAATTTGATATGCTTGATGCACTTTACAGAGAGTGGAATCAACAAATTAACGTAATATCAAGGAAAGATATTGATAATTTGTATGTTCATCATATTCTCCATAGCCTGGCCTTGGCCAAGTGCATGCAGTTTAAACCCGATGCCAAAGTCGTGGATTTAGGCACTGGAGGTGGATTCCCAGGTATTCCACTGGCTATATTATTTCCTGAAACTCAATTTTTGTTAGTTGATTCCATTGCCAAGAAAATCAAGGTAGCTGGAGAGGTTGCTTTCGCTTTGGAATTGGATAATCTGAGGGTAAAAGCGGATCGGATCGAAAATATGAAAGAGAAATTTGACTTTGTTGTAACGAGGGCTGTTACCACAACAGACCAATTGTATGCCTGGTCTAAGAATATAATATCGGGTAAATCCAAACATGCTTATCCTAATGGATTGTGGGCATACAAAGGGGTAGATCAAACCAAAGAGGAGATAAAAAGCTTAGCCAAGGGAATTTATTCTGAGATCAGACCAATTTCAGAATTCTTTTCTGAACCCTTTTTCGAGACAAAGGTATTGTTGTATGTGCAAGCTTGATCTAATATTGAAAAACTTGGGATATGATTAGAATTTTAATAATTCTCATATTATTTATTGTAAACAATAAATTGTCTTGGGCTCAAGTACCGGATGTTTTAATTGACTCAACCATTTACGAAAATAAAGATAGTTTTTCAGAGATTCTTGTTGAAGGTAGAAAAACCTTTCAAAGAAATACGAATACTGCTTTTATCGTTCAATTTTTAGATTCTAAAGCCTTAGAAAGGCTTCAAGCCTGTAATTTAGCAGAGGGGCTTAATTATCAAACAGGTTTAAGGGTGGAGACAAATTGTCAAACTTGTAATTATTCACAATTGAGAATGAATGGTTTACAAGGAAGTTATGCTCAAATTCTTGTAAACAACAGACCCTTAATGAGTTCTCTAACGGGTTTATATGGATTGGAGTTAATTCCATCCTCGATGATTGATAAAATTGAAATTAGAAGAGGTTCAGCCTCATCTTTACAGGGATCTAGTGCTATAGCTGGTACAATAAATATCATTACTAAAAATCCAACTAAAAATGCTTTTGAGCTTCAATCAACAGTGAATTTGATTGGACTAAGAACAATAGACTGGATAGCCGATGGAACCTTCTCAATCGTAAATCAAAATAGTAATATTGGATTGCAGGTCTTTTTTAGCAAAAGGAATAGAAATTTATATGATCGAAACCAAGATGAATTTTCTGAAATCCCCAGCTTAGATCAATTTAACTTAGGAATAAATCTTTCCTGTAAAATATCTGAAAAACATAATTTTCAGCTTAATTTTTCACACATCAATGAGAATAGATTCGGGGGACAAATTTCTAATTTGCCTTTAACTATGTTAGAACAAGCTGAAGAAAGAAATCATAAAATTAATATGGCTTCATTGGATTATAATATTGTATTAAAAAATGAAATTTCACATATTAAATTGTTTGCTTCATTTCAAGCTACAGAAAGAAATCATTACACTGCAGTCTTACCGGATGATTCTTTAGAAAGATTACAATTTTTAATTTTTCCACCATTTGGAAATTCTCTTTCTTATACATTTCAAGGGGGAGTATTGTGGAATTATAAACTAGATCTCAAGAAATGGGGTGAAAACATGTTCAATTTGGGTATTGAATTCAATAAGGACCTGATCATTGATGAAATAAAAACTTACGATTATCTCATTGATCAAAAAACTTATAATGTTGGTCTATTTTTACAATCAGATTGGATTTTTACAAGTAAATTATCCTTTGTATCTGGAGTGAGGTTAGATTATCATAATTTTCTAGATCATCTTCGGCTTAGTCCAAGGGCTGCTTTAGTTTATAAATTTAATCCATTAATTCACCTTAGATTTGGCTATGGAATGGGTTTTAGAGCCCCTCAGGCCTTTGATACTGATATGCATATTGCCTTTGCTGGTGGGGGAATTTCAAGAATTTTTTTAGATGCAGAATTAAAACCTGAGACTTCTCATTCTTGGAGTAGTTCTTTTAATTATGACAAGGCAAATGAAAATATTATCTATGGTTTTACTATAGAGGGTTTTTTTACCAAATTGTTAAACGCTTTCGAATTAGTAAATATTGGAATAGATAATAAAGGAGAAATTTTTGTAAAGAAAAATGGGAACGAGGCAACTGTATACGGTTCGACTTTGGAACTTAGATTAAACTATAAAAAAAAATTTCAGGTAGAATCAGGTTTTACTATCCAAAAAAGTGAATACAGTAAAGCTGTTGAATATATTCAAGGGGTAAACCCCTTACAGAGTTTCATCAGAACTCCAAATTTGTATGGATATACAAGTATAAATTATAAACCTTTTAAAAATTGTGAAGTAAACATAAATTATTTGCTAACAGGGCCTATGTTCATCCCACGTTTTTCAAATCCTTTGTTATCGAATTCTGATGAAATAATTACAACTAAGAGTTTTTCAGATTTAAGTGTAAAAATTCAATATAATCTAAATCTTAAAAAGAATAATACAAAAGTAATTATCTATTTGGGAGTTAAAAATATGCTAGACGAATATCAAAATGATTTTGATATTGGAAAATTTAGGGATAGTAATTTTATATATGGTCCCTCCCTGCCAAGAACAATTTATTTGGGGTTGAAATGGGGTTCAAATTCAATCTTCTAAAATAAAAGGTTTTATTGTTTTTTCTGTATTGTCTTTTTTCATTTTCTCCTCCAGTATTTGATCATATTTCATAGCGTAATAGCTGAAATTGTCTAAACAGTCCGCTAAATATCCGGCACTGTTTTCATTCAAATTAAATGTGCTGCTGAAATATACAGCTTCAGCACCATTGGATTCAAGTGCAATGCTGAAAGATTCATGAACTAAAAGATGTGATTGTTCAAGTAGATAAAGCATAAGAGAAGCTTTATTTTCCCTTTGTACAGGTAAAAATATAAGTCTGCTGGCAAATATAACGATGGGAGAGGCAATAGCCTTGTAGTTTTTTCCTTCCTTAACTATGAGATAAATGCTTGTATTTCCCCGGTGGAATATCCACTCATTCTCCTTTTCAGTTACACAAAGTTCAGGATCAATGTGCAATATTCTGAAAATATCTCTGATTTTTACGTTTTCCTCCCTCATGTTTTAACCTATTTAGTGAAGTTACAAAAAAACTCAAAAACTATTACAGGCTTGTTTTTAACTTTTTAAAAATGTTATAAATTGTAATTGAAATAGTGCTTTCAAAAGAATTGATACTGAACAAAACCTGCAGTAAAACTAGCACATGAATACATGTATTATAATACCTATAAACATATTTAATGTTTTTATTAAGTGAGCAAAATTAAATTTACAATCAAATTATAAGGATTTATCATAGCCGTTTATAATGATTATAACAAAGTTTCATAATTTGTCGAATTACTGTAGGAAGTTGCATGGGCGGTATTGTTTTTCATTTATATCAAGGGAGTGATGGCTTAGCTCATGGTTTGATTGTTTCTAAAACACAAACTACGTCAGCCACCAATGCTTATCGCATCAATCTGTTAACCTCAGCATTTGCTTCAACAGCGAAAGGGACAAGTTCTTTTGTAAGAGGTGTTAAGGCTTTCTAAACTAATCAGAGAGAAGAACTAAAAATTCTTGCTCGGTGAGAATTGCTATGCCCAAAGTGGTGGCCTTTTGTAGTTTGGATCCTGCTTTTTCACCCACAACCAGATAGTGTAAATTTTTACTAACAGAACTGGCAATTTTGCCCCCGGCAGTCTCAACCTTAGCTTCAGCTTCATCTCTAGTCATTTGCGTAAGTGTACCTGTAAATAAAAAAGTTTTTCCGGCGAGCGGACTATCAGTATCTGATTTAGGCAGTTCAGACTCTAGTCTTTTTGTATTAACCCCAAGTGAAGCTAATTGACGGATCAGCAGTTTTACCTCTGTCTTGCTGAATGTATCAAAAACTGCCTGGGCTACTTTTGGACCAATTTCCTTTAATAAAGTCAAATCATCTACAGATTTTTCATCAAATTCAAAGATATCTGATACACTTTGTGCCAAAATTTTAGAATTTGTCTCCCCAACAAATCGAATACCCAAGGCATAGATAAGTCGATATAAAGGATTTGATTTTGAATTTTCTATGGAATTTTTTAGATTTTCCACAGATTTTTTCCCAAATCCCTCCAGGGTAGAGATGCGCTCATAATCCAGCTGGTAAATATCAGCTATGCCTTTTAATATGCCCTCCTGATAAAAGCGATCGACATAGGCTGCTCCAAACCCATCAATATTCATGGCGTCTTTGGATACAAAATGTTTTATTTTTTCTAACAACTGCGCTTCACAAAAAGAATTGACACATCTCCAAACTACTTCACCCTGCGGGCGCTCTAAATCTGATTGACAAACAGGACAATGGGAGGGAAAATCAATTACTTTTTCTTCCCCGGTCCTAAGATCATTCATTGATTTGACAATATACGGAATGACATCTCCCGCTCTCTCTATCAGAACGATATCTCCCAGTCTGATGTCTTTTTCACGTATCATATCTTCATTGTGAAGTGAAATGGATGAGATAGTCACACCGGCTAATTCTACGGGCTCTACCTTAGCTACTGGGGTAATCGCTCCTGTTCTTCCCACTTGAAATTCTACTTGCAAGAGTTTACTGCTGCTTTGTTTTGCTTGAAATTTATAGGCAATTGCCCATCTGGGATGATGAGAGGTATATCCCAGTTGATTTTGCATGGCAAGATCATCCAGTTTTACCACCATACCATCAATTTCATAGTCATACTGCTCTCTTTTTTCCTGCCAGTTGTTGCAAAACAAAGCCACTTCTTCAATACTGGAGCAGACAGTCATTTCTTTGTGCATTTGGGGTACCTTGAATCCCAATGTTTCCAACATGCGTATCAGTTCATTATGCGAAGCAAATTTTGACAAAATATTGTTTCCATCCTTGTCTGTTGCAAAACCGACCTGGTAGATAAAAGCATCAAGATTTCGTTCTCTTACCTGTTTTGGGTCTTTTACTCTGAGTCCGCCAGTTGCTGCGTTTCTTGGATTTGCAAACAGAGCTTCGCCCTCTTCTTTTCGCTTGTCATTTACTTTGAGAAAGTTGCTTTTTTGAATCAGAGCCTCACCTCTTAATTCTACCTTATGGATGCCAAATGAAGAAAAGGCTGCGTGAAGGGGAATCGATGAGATTGCTTTGATATTGGCCGTTATTTCATCGCCCACAATGCCATTTCCCCTTGTTGCTCCTCTGCTTAAAAGATCATTTTCATAAACCAATACAATCGTACCACCATCAAATTTAGGTTCTACGCAATATTGAAGTGGGCTGTCTGCATTTATTTGAGCGTTTTTTCGAATTCTTTTATCAAATTCTGAAAGATCAGTTGCATTGTATGAATTTTCAAGGGATAAGGTGGGTGTTAAATGCTCTACTGAAGGAAAATCTTCTGTCAAATCGTTTGAAATTCTCTGAGTAGGAGAAGTAGGCAATATGATGAAAGGAAATTTGCTTTCAATATTTTTTAATCTCTGAAACAGTTGGTCATATTCGAAATCACTGATGATGGGCTGATTTAAAACATAATATCGCCATTCGTGATAGGGTATCAATTCTTGTAGTAAGGCGTATTCCTTCTCAGCCTCAGGATACTCATCTACCTCCTTAACCTTCAGTAAGTTTTGTGTTTTTTCAAATAAATCTTTCTGTTTTTTTGAATCAAGCAACATGTCTTTATTCTTTATTCAAGTTCATAATCACCAAAAACCTTTTCAACAGATTTTGGACATTTCTGAAAAACCTTTTCCATTAAATCTGCAATAAATTTTTCTTTTTCTTTGTCAGACAACCCATCGCTGTAGGTTTTAAATTTTTCTGCAAAGCAGCTCTCAAGGCCCAAAGCATATTGAAATCCCTCTTCTGTAGATTCAAAGGAGCCCGTTCTTACTTTTTCATTCATGGAACATTGGCAAAATTGATCTGCCATATTATTTTTTATTCGGGCATCACGATACACTACATAGTCAACAGTAAAAATAAGCAGAATGAGAAATAGCAGAATTGGAATGGAAAGGATAGCATAAAACTTTTTAGTTTCATAAGGTATTTCTTGATACCTTTCCCTAACCGCGTGGAAGAATTGTACAATTGGATTCATAAACTAAGGTTTTAGATCAAAACTTTTTACAACCTTCCATTCTTCCGGAGTCAGATCTGTTTGAACGAGCTGCAATTTGGTGAGTGCAACAGATTTCAGAATGTCTTTACCCAATTTTTCTACGATGGCTTGTTTCTTAAAAACGGGCAAAGAACCATACAAAAAACTTATATGTGGAATAAATGGATTGATTTGGCTATGTTCAAACAAAGACTCTGCTGATTTTCGAATAGTTAGCAAAGCCTCACTCTCTGAAGTTTTAAAAAACAAACATTTATAAAAATATTCTAAGTGATCAATTCCGGTTAGCTGGCAATGTATTGAATTAAAATTTGCAGACAAGAGAGTTGATTTCTGAATAGCCATTTCCTCACTGTCTGTAATGCCGCTCAGTAAGGTAACATGTGGATAAAAGCTGGGTTTTTGATCAACAGAATTCAGTTCGTCAATCAAGCTGGCAATATGGTAATACGTTTCTTTGTCAGGCAAAAGCCAAAGTGTATACATCTTTTATATAGTTTGAGAGATCCCCGAAAAGTTTAGGATCATTTCAAAGATAACAACATTGTTAATTCTTGCAACAAAATACGTAGATTTACGCTAACAAATAGCAAATTCAATGAATCTTATTTTGTTTGAACAGGAAGACAATCGCATTGCATTTTACCCTTTTACATTAAATAAATCTATTGTAGACTTACGATTGGGTATTTTTACTTTGAAGGAAAAATGGCAAAATTTTTTGTGCCCTGAAATGATTTCAGTTTTCACTTCTCCGATGCTTCAGCTCAAGTATACGCTGGAAGTGAAAAAAAACAATACCTGGATAAATGCAATCCTTTTACCTTCTGTGCGTATCATAGAAGCCATTCAAAATCTAAAAAATGAAACTGCCCTGGTTCAAAAAGGCTGTTTGCTGGCATATCAGGGGGAAATATCAGATTTTAACCAATTGACAATTGCACTTGAGCAAGGAAAAATAGAGCAAATTGAATTAAATGAGGGGGAGAGTATCCAAGCCAAATGGGATTTATTTTTAAAAAACGACAGTGAAATTAAAAAGGACTTTCAATGGATTCAATCGAAGCGAAAGTCAAAAGATATACCCTGCTCAGTCAGGGTTTTTGGATCTGAGAAAGATATATTTATTGAAGAAGGGGCTGAATTACTTGATTGTAGTTTAAATACCCAGAACGGTCCTGTTTACATTGGGAGAAATGCTCAAATTATGGAGGGAACTATGATTCGTGGTCCCCTCGCCTTAGGGGATTTTGCTATTTTGAAGATGGGAACTAAAATTTACGGAGCCACAACAATTGGTCCACACTGCAGGGCAGGAGGTGAGTTGAATAATGTGATCATGATGGCATATTCCAATAAGGGGCATGATGGGTTCTTAGGGAATTCAGTAATTGGAGAATGGTGTAATCTCGGTGCTGATACAAACAATTCAAATTTAAAAAACAACTACGGTGAAGTGAGGGTTTGGGACTACAAAACCCAAGATTACGAAGCGAGTGGATTGCAATTTTGTGGATTGTTCATGGGAGATTATTCCAAGTCAGGTATCAATACTATGTTTAATACAGGTACCGTAGTTGGTATGGCCGCAAATATTTTTGGTGCAGGTTTTCCTTCCAAATGGATACCATCTTTTAGTTGGTCCGAAAAAAAATATAAACTTGATTTACTGTATCAGGATATCAACGAGATGATGAAGCGCCGGTCTATGATTCTGGAGGAAACAGAAAAGACAATTTTAGCTCAGTTGTATCAAGATATTTCAGTCTAGTGGGTATGAAATTGATTTTTTTTCCTTTTGTAAAATTTTTGAGTTATCTCTGCAGCATTCCAATAGAGCGAGCCAGGACTGAGTTGAGCGGTAGCTTGCAAATTTCCCTTTCCCAGGGAAGATGGATGTTGTCTACTCAAAAAGCGATCTATTCCTACCAGGACTTGTATTATAATTTTGATTTTGCTTTTTATAAGATTAATTGGAAACAATGGCAGCCTCAGCAAATTCTAATTTTGGGTGCAGGATTGGGATCAATCCCTTTTTTGTTGCATGAAAAGTACAAATTGAAGGCCAGGTTTACAATGGTTGAAAAGGATGAGCAAATTGCACTATGGTTTGAAAAGTACATCAAAGGTTCAGTGACCTATCATTATGAATGGAAGACAGAAGATGCGATAAACTATCTGTTTGAAACGAATAGTCAATTTGATCTTATTATTATTGATGTTTTTATTCAAGATGAGGTTCCTCATGATTTTTTTCAATTGGATTTTTTACAGAGATTGCAAAAAAGATTATCCAAGGATCAGGGAGTTTTATTTAATTGTATGGTTGATAAAAGGAATAAAATAGATAATTTTGATCGTTATTATGATCAGGTTTTTAAACAGGTTTTTAAAAATGCAGGATTTTTTTCGATTCACAAGTCTCGTATAATCTATCATTTACCAGCTTCTGCATACATATGAAAATGAGAAAAAAATTATTTTACCTATTGTTCTTTTTTCATTTATTTCTGGATAAATCACAAAGTCAATGGATTCAAATTGATGCAGACCCTCAATTTGATAGTATCAGCGCACAGTGGATGTTGGATCGAATTTCCTACGGTACAAGCACAATACAGGTTTCTTTGAGATATGTGTCTGATAGGGAACAATTTTTTCATCTTTATCCCCAAGGATATGTTCAGGCATGGTATATACAAACCCTGGATACTTTCAAAAACCGACGTTCTCATTATCCGGTCTTGGAGATTAAACAAATTGAACTCAATAGGCAACCTATCATTTCTAAAATACAGGAATCCACTTTAAAAATTTTAGAACTGCAAAAAGGAGATTTGCTCACGCTTGATCTTGTATTTGCCCCTGTGGATGAGAATCATTTTGATCTGAAGCAAGATCACCCTCTTTTGTCAACACAAATTATTGGAATTAGAAAAAAAACAAATTTCGGGGATGCAGATTCCTTACAACAGGTATTGAAGCAAAGAATTTTAACTTTTCAAGCTCAATATCCTTACATTGACTCAATTCAAAGAAACAGCATCGGATTAAAAGACACAGTAGTGCAAAGTGTAAGAGATTCTTTTTTGATTGCAAAATTGGAATACAAACCCAAAGAATTGATTGCTGAGGAAGATTTGCATTGCGATACCCGTGTAATTTTGCCCGCCATTAGTTTTGAGGATAATCAATCCTCTTTTGAAATGAATTTTAACGCGCAAAGAGATGTAAAAATTTTGTTTGATTATCTGGTGAAATTTCCAAAGGCAAGAATGAGGTTACACGGGCATAGTGATATTTTTGGCAATGAATCTTCAAATTATTTCCTTTCCAAACAAAGAGCATTATTGGTTAAGGAAGAACTGTTGAAATTGGGTATTGCATCTGAGCGGATAGAAGTGTTCCACTATGGTGGTTCGCAGCCATTGCTGGGCTATGAAAAAGGGGGGAAGGAAAACAGAAGAGTAGAAGCGGAGCCACTTTGCAGATAAATTGTATTTTTGACAATTAAACCTTATATTTAGAATTCCAACAACAAGATTCCTTATGAGCAAGGTGAACTTACCCAAATCACTGATAGAACAAATTTTAACGCCTAAAGAGGCGCTGATGGAAACGCCACAGAAAAAGAAAAAAGTTAAAATTGGAATTCCCAAAGAGATAAATTTTCCGGAAAATCGGGTCGCACTGAATCCTTCTGCTGTAAAATCATTGGTTCGTTCAGGGCACCATATTATCATAGAATCTGAGGCTGGTTTAAAATCTGGTTTTACTGATCTTGATTATACCGAGGCTGGGGCAGAGATTTCTCATAGTATGAGTGAAGTTTTGAAGGCAAATGTCATTTTGAAAGTGGCTCCCCCTTCTTTGGAAGAGATTGATTTGGGTCATGCGGGTCAAATTTATATATCACCAATTCATCTTCCCACGATGACAGATGAATTTTTACTGAGGTTGAAAAATAAGAGGATCACAGCTCTGGCTATGGAATATCTGAAAGATAATTCTGGCATTTTTCCATTTGTACGAATGATGTCAGAAATTGCAGGGGTTGGCGCCATGCAAATTGCGGCAGATCTGCTTTCTTCTACCTCAGGGGGAAAAGGCGTGCTTTTAGGTGGTATCCCTGGAGTTCCACCTGCCAAGGTTGTGATTCTCGGCGCTGGAGTAGTTGCTGAAGTAGCGGCTCGGGTTGCATTGGGATATGGTGTAGAAGTACGGGTTTTTGACAATAGTTTGCGAAAATTAATGCGCCTTCAGCAAAATGTTGGGAAAAGACTATATACAGGCACTTTTAATACTCCAGAAATGGAATTTGAAATTTGTTCTGCAGATGTTGTCATTGGAGCCATTCATGCTGAATCTGGAGGAACTCCTTGTATTGTTTCTGAGGAAACTGTTGAAAATATGAAAACAGGCTCCGTGATTATTGATGTAAGTATTGACCAGGGAGGCTGTTTTGCCACTTCTAAAATGACAACTCATAATCAACCCACTTTCAAAAAATATGGAGTAATTCATTATTGTGTTCCCAATATCGTTTCAAGATATCCCGGTACCGGATCGACAGCCATATCAAATATTTTAACGCCCTTCTTGCTCAGCGCCGGTACTGTTGAAAACATAGAACTTCAAATTAAATCTTCCTCGGGGTTGAGAAATGGTGTTTATATGTATAAGGGCTGTCTGACCAACCAGTTTTTAAGTGAAAAATTTTCAATCAAGTATACTGATATTGAATTGTTGATGATGACTGATTTGTAATAAATAAATAATATTGAAATGTATAAATCTGGTGTTTTGGTTCTTTTGTTGCTGAGTTTCACTTTAGTTACTTGCAAACAGATTTCAAAAGAAGATAGTTCATTGATGAAAGAAATCGATCTATGGAAAAATTATAAAATAGGAGAAAGATTGGAAGTGCCTTTTCCTAAAATCCCGGTTGTGAAAAATACAAAATATTCTTCCTCCGTTCTATTTGAAGAGTCTTATGTTGAACATAAATTTCATACTTTTAGCGTAAACCGGATTTATAATAAAGATTTGAAAGATAGAAATGCCTGGGAAAAATTTATGCAAAATGAAGTTTTGGCTTTCAAGGCAGTAGAACAAAAAGAATTTCTGTTGTGGAATCAAAAAGGAATTATTTCTAAGGTTCAGGAGGGGGCATTGTGTGGCTATTCTTTTAATATGATCGTTGAAAATGACTATATCCTAAACGTTGTTTTACGTTCGGTTAAAGGTTGTCCTTCTGAAGATGTTTTTTTACATTTTCTTTCTAAACTAAAAAATAATAAAAAATGATTTTGAAGGCGAGTCGGCTGGTGAAAGCCTATGCCCGTAGAAAAGTGGTTCGAGAGGTTTCCATTGAGGTGGCACAGGGAGAAATCGTAGGTTTGCTGGGGCCCAACGGTGCTGGAAAAACAACAACATTTTATATGACTGTTGGATTCGTTCAACCTGATGAAGGTAAGGTTGAATTGGGAGACGAGGATATCACCCATTTGCCCATGTATAAAAGAGCGCAAAAAGGAATTGGCTATCTTCCACAAGAGGCCTCTGTATTCAGAAAATTATCAGTAGAAGATAATATTGCTGCTGTATTGGAAATGACTAAACTAAAGAAAACAGAGCAAAAGGAAAAAGTGGAGATGCTGATTGAAGAATTTGGTCTTCAAAAAGTAAGAAAAAGCATGGGAGATACACTCTCTGGTGGTGAAAGGAGAAGAACAGAAATAGCTCGTGCCCTGGCAGTGAATCCCTCTTTTATTTTATTGGATGAACCCTTTGCCGGGATTGACCCTATCGCTGTTGAAGATATTCAAGCGATAGTTTGGAAATTGAAGGCAAAAAATATTGGAATTTTAATTACTGATCACAATGTGGGTGAGACACTCTCGATTACAGACCGGGCCTATATTATGGTAGATGGTCAAATTTTTAAAGAGGGTAGCCCTGAATTATTATCCTCAGATGCAAAGGTTAAAGAACTGTATCTGGGACAAAGTTTTGAGTTGAAAAAGAAGTATCATCTTATCTAAATGTTAACTTTTTGATTGTACAATAATTTTGTATCATTTTATAGCTTATGTTTTGTATATTTACGACAAACAATTTTACCTAATTATGAAAAAGTTATTTTTATTATTTTACCTATTGATTATCAGCTCTTTTGCTTTTGCTCAGATAAACTTAAGTCAGGGTTTAATTTCTTATATACCCTTTGACAGCAGTTTTGCAGATGTTTCAGGAAATGGAAAAGATATGCGGGGTTTTTCCTGTCTTAGTTCGGTTACTTTTCAATCTGGATTTAGATATACAACTGATAGGTTCGGCAATCCTAACAGTGCGGCTGATTTAAATTCAGGTCAACAATTCCGTAGCGGACGTAATTTTTTGACTTATCCTCATCCTTTATTGTTTGATACCCTGGATTTTACAATATGTTATTGGATTTATCGCGAAAATTTATATTACGAATCAAACTCATTTACAATGACAGGAGCACGTCAAGGTGCTGCAAATGACTATAGGTTTTATTTTGATGATCGTGGATGTGGAGCAGGTTCAGGACCCTTCTTGCCACTCAATAGGTTTATAGTTTCATATCAGCCTGGCCAAAATTTTCTTCCTCAGTTAACAATTGATTCGCTTCCTTTCTGTGATACTTTGGCGTGGAATTTTATTGCTGTCAAAAGGTATGGTGATACTATTTCAATTTTTGTTGACAATCAAAAATTTGTCTCTACTGGTTATCAATCCCATAATTTAAGTGTTGACTCTCTTTGTTTTGGTAGACAGTTTACAACTTCCTTTTGTGCTCAACCTAATCATTTCAGGTTAGATGATATTATGATATACAACAGAGCTGTGACTGATGAAGAAATGGATAGTATTTACAATTTAAATCCAGGAATTGCTACTTCGCTCAAAGAAGAGAGTTCCTTGGGAGAAATTAAGATATACCCCAATCCGGCTACTGAGTTTCTGGCTATACAATCAAATGAAAGGATTTTGAATTATGAAATTTATGATTTATCAGGTCGCCTGGTTCGTCAAAATATGATAAATAATAATCAGATACCCATTCAAGATTTGGCTAAAGGTTTCTATTACCTCAAACTGGAACTGGAGGAAGGTCGTGAATATATTACCAAATTCAATAAATTTTAAAGTTTAATCCTGTAAATAAAGAGCCGGTTTCCTGGAAATCGGCTTTTTCATTTATTACCAAAGCTTTGTGAACTAAAATTTATATTAATTTAAGTCAGTATTCATATAATTTCCTTATTTTGTATTTGTCTTTTTTTCGAACAAATATGAAGTATAAAATTCTACACTATTTCCTTTTTTTTCTTTGTTTTTACGGCTCACTTAGTGCCCAAATTACCACACTTTGGACAGGGAGAGATCAAAGTTCTTTAGCCCCTTCACAAGGCTTGTCTCAAAATATGGCGAGCCTGAATATGTCAACTACTACTTCAGGTAGTATCAATGAATATGAGGGTGAAGAAACGAATGGTTTGGTAACAGATTCAGATGGTAACATTTATTTTATTGGTTCTTACAAAAGAATTGACACTTTGGCTAATAGCGATAGAAATCGTGCCATATTTGTTTATAAATACAATTCTTTAGGGACCTTTATTTGGAAAAGAGGATTTTATTCGGATAAACCAAAACTAAATCTCTATGTAGGGAAAAATGAAAACTTTTTCGAAACCTACAATGCAGGAACCCAAAACATAGCTATTGGAACAGATGGAATCTATGTTGCCATGCAAGTTAAACACAGAGATACGGTACTAAATCACCTGATAGAATTTAGTGACAACTCAGGCAACTCAAGCGTATCTCCCAATATTCCATTTCAATATATAAGTATAGATTCTTCATGTAAGGCATTATTTTGTAAAATTGATTTTAATGGAAATTTACTTTGGAATGTCAAGGTAAACAATGAATATAACAGCACTCCCAATATTATTGCAAATCCTAGTTTTAACATTATAGACATGGATGTAAGTGCTACAAATGAATTGTATGCACTTTTGGAGTATGAGGGCAAGTTTAACATTGTTGACCCCTTATCAAACTCTACTATTTATTCATCTGATCACGAAGGACCCGGAACCGATTCCATTGTCAAAAACGTGGGCATATTAAAATTTTCTGGATCGAATGGTGAAATGATATATCAAACAGATCACTTTGTAAATTTCGAACAAAATGCAGATCAAAATGATAATCCACTACCTGGTCATATATATGCCGCTGCAATTGAGGTAGATGGTACAAACCTTTATTTGCTTTGTGATTACGATAATATTTCCTCGATAAACAGTAGTAAAAATGTAATTTATAAATTTTATAATGGAATAGCATTAAGTACTATTAGTAAAAAAATTCGTCACTTTTCTTACAGGTTATCTATGCTGTCAAAGTTTGATATTTCCGGAACTTCATTGACACACAGTTGGACCAAGATGGCTCATTCCAATGATGCCGCAGATATCAATGCCTTGGATGTCAAAGCAGATGGGAGTGACATATTTTTACTATTAAATTCCTATGGTTATAATACCCAAAGAATAGTTTACAATTATCAGGATAATGTACCCAATAGCACATTAAATCATGGTACATTCTTTGGCAGCTCTTTAAATTATAATAGTTACAATTTGAATTTATTGGCAAAAATACATGAATCATCCAATACGACACTCAATGATTCATTTACTGTCAATTGGATTCAGGTTATGAATACAGGCAGATCAGCTGGTGGAATGTTTCCCCAAAGGGCAAATTCTTTGCATTTTGATCCTTTAGAAGATAAAATTTATACACTTTCCTATAGTTACTTTTTAAATTCAACCTCTTATCCTAATGACTTATATGCCCTAACTAATCCTGTAGGTGCCAGCTCGACTATTTCATCGGTTACAAATTTATTTAGCCCAACTGTTACAGGCTTTGATTACAACATTATTGTTAATAAGTTTAATCTGAATGGTACTCCCAATTGGGGAACAATCATTGGAGGTCCCGGATTGGAAATAGGGCAGGGAATGGTAACAGATGATAGATCCAATCTGATTATAGGCGGATTTTTTTCTGGTCAATCTGATTTTGATCCTACTCCCGCTGTTTTTCAGTTGTTTTCAATTTCAAATTCAGATGCTTTTATAGCTAAATATGGTTGTTGGTCAGGTGATATTGTAGGAGATTCATCAGGTTGTGTGGGAGAGTTTGTAAATCTTTCAGTAAACCCAGAATGTACTACCTGTTCCTACAATTATGAATGGACTAACATAAATACTGGTGTTACCGTGACCAGTTTGAATTATAATTTTTCGGGTGCATTGGGAACGAATAGAGTTTTATTAAAAATTACGGAGAACGGCTCGGGATGTATAACTTATGATTCAATTGATGTTCGGTTCAATAGTGCTATTTCTGTTTCCGCTTCACCCAATGTAGCCTCAGAATGTATTGGTTCCAGCACCTCATTTACTGCTTCTGTATCTCCTAATGTAATTGGTACGACATACAGTTGGTATGCTTTTGGATCAAATATTCTATTAGGCTCCTCAGCCTCTTTTTCAACTTCTATACCAGGGGCATATACCGTGGTTGCCTCTTCAAGTGGGTGCGATGCAAGTTTTAATGTTAATTTTGTAAACTACTCCGCAGTTAGCCCAAGGATTGTACCCGCAGCACCTACAATTTGTGGTAGTAATGGATCATTAATTCAGATTGTCGATTGCCCCGGTTGTAGTTATTCATGGACGACCCCACCACTGTCAACAGCCTTATCATCAAGTTCCAGTATCATTGCTGATATCGCAGGAACCTATGAGGTTGATATTTTAGATCAAAATAATTGTGTGCAAACACTATTTATTAATGTAACCAATGCTGCTTTTTTAAATCCCCCCATCACAGCCCAGAATGCAAACGGAGATTTTGTTTATGCGCTCTGCAACAGTCAACCCTTGGTTTTAAGTTCTATACCTTATACCACTTGTCCGACTTGTACCTATCGTTGGAGTGATGGAACAACAGGACCCTATACCTTTGCTTTTTCTCCGGGTAATTATAACGTTACGGTAACAGACTTATCCACAGGCTGTATTGGTGCTTCCTCTTCATTGAATATTCAAAATTCAACCTTAAATAGCCCTACGATTACGGCAAATCCTCAAACCATTTGTGGTAATAACCCAGCTGAAATTGAATTGAATAATCCTTGTGTCGGATGTACTTATAACTGGATAAACAATACATTTAACCAAGCTATTGGAAATACAAACCAGGTGATTGTCAATTCTACCACTGCAACCTTTACTTCCAGTAGTTGTATTCCAGACTATGATACGATGACCATTCCCTACAGCTTAAATCCAAGTCCTGGAATTCCAATTACTAATGTCAATATTTGTGATGATTGTGTTTCAGATGTTATAGATATTGGATTTGATTTTAAATTTTATTGCAATAACTCACGTTATTTTAGATTAAGTTCCAACGGTTTTGTCAATTTTGATACGAGTTCCTTTAATAATGGCTGTTGTTCAGGTCAACTAATACCGAATAGTTTTGCCCCTAACAATCTTATTGCCATGGCATGGGCTGATTTAAATCCGTCTCAAACTTTAAACGATATTTCATATTCAACAACAGGTTCAGCTCCAAATCGAATTTTTACGCTGAATTTTATAAATGTTCCCTTTTATTTCAATAGTGGAAATGTCTCTGTTCAGCTGAAATTATTTGAGGTGGATAATTCTATTGAGTTACATACTTCCAACATCACTATGCCCTTTTTCTATCAGGCTACACAAGGATTAGAAAATCAGATTGGATCAAATGCTAAAGTGGTTTACAACAGAAATAGAGCTTTTTTTAACAGTAATAATCAAGCTTTCAAGTTCAGACCTCAACAGCAATCTACAGTTACAACCAATACTTCTCCTTATCTGGATATATACATGGAAATGACAGATAGCTTGGGTTGTACTTCAACTTCAAATATTGTAACAATTACGGAAGGTCAAATTACACCCCCTACGGTCTATTCAAATACTACGCTCTTGTGTGGTTCTAATACAGCAACAATCTATACGGATTCTTGCCTCGCCTGTACATACGAATGGTACAGAAATGATACTTTGCTCTTAGGATTCAATCAGCCTGGTTTTACAACCTCAAGTATAGGTGTATATAAGGTGAGAGTTGGGTATGCCAATTCATGTAGTGCTTTTTCAAGTAATGTAATATCATTAAGTAGCTCCAGTTTTGCTCCAAGTATCGGACCAAGTTCAACAGTCTATATTTGTAATGGAGATCCTATAACAATTGGTATGCAAGGCTTTTTTCGCCCCTCGCCTTTATGGTCTTATCAATGGTATCGGGATGGGGTACAGGTTTCAGGAGAAACTGGTTATAATTTAAGCTTATCCCAACCCGGCACTTATTTTGTACAGGTTACCAATGCAAGTGGCTGTATTTCCAATACAAATTCTATATTGGCTGTATCCAGCGCATTGGGTGCTAACCCGGGAGTAACCACCTTAAATCCCTATCTTTGCTCTGGTAGGCCCGATACGGTGTATTTAAGTACCTCTGGTTGTAGCACTTGTTTTTATGATTGGAGAAATGCCAATAATGTGGCGCAATTATATGGGGATAGTAGCATTTTTGCGGCAACGCAAGCCCAGGGATATTTTGTAAGAGTAACGGAGCAAACTTCTGGTTGTGTTTATGAATCACAAGTATTTCAGGTATTGGATACCATCTATCCCACGGCAACTATCAATGCTATTAGTGGATTTAATTGTAGTCAAACACCAGTTATCCTTTCAACAAATGCCTGTGTAGGATGTAATTATATTTGGTATTCAAATACAATACCTGTTGATACAACTACTACAAATACTTTCTCTGCCACTGTTACGGGAAATTACAGTGTTCGAACTTTACAGGATAATTGTCCTTCCCCCAGCTCTATTGATATTCCAGTCTCTGTAGTTTCCATTAATGCTGCCTTAAATCAAACACCCTCGTCAGCCTTAAGTATTTGTAATGGAGATACAATTATTTTCAGTGCGAGTCCTCTTCAATCTGCCTGTCCAACCTGTTCTTATCTTTGGGTTAGGAATGGAATAATTCTCCCCAATACAGATGATTCCCTGTTTATTCAACAAGGTGGAAATTACTATGTGGTGATAACCAAAGATGGGTGTCGTGATACTTCACTAACAAAGAATTTATTTGATGTTACACTAAATACGCAGCTCAGTGCTTCAGCCCTCAAAATTTGTGGCCCTTCCGCCAGTGTTACCTTACAAGTGGCTAATTGCCCTTCCTGTACCTACAATTGGCAATTTGACGCAGATACAACCACAACAACGGGTGGAGGTATCAATTATACAAATCTTGGTTCAAATTTAAATTCCTACACAGTAAACGGTTATGCAGCCAGAGGAATCTATCGTGTTCAGGTTACCGTTAATGGATGTATGGTTATGGATTCTATATATCTTGATACCATCAGGCAAATTAATCCTGTCATTCAACTTACTCCGAATCAGCTTTCCATATGTGATAGTGTTCCCATACAGCTCATGGCAATGGCTGACACTACAGGTCGATTCCCCTTTACTTATCAATGGAACTATGCAAATAACCCCCTTAGTGGCGCTATTACCCAATCTTATTTAACCAATATTGGAGGTGCTTACTCAGTAACCATGCGAGATGTCTTCGGTTGTGAGCAAACTACAGCTAACACCTTGCTTCAAAATTCTGATCCGCCTGTTGGATTTAATTTTTTTTTAGATTCGGTACGAGTGATTCCTCTATCTTATCCGAACATTCCCCTTGATAGTTTTATCAGACCTCTATCTGTGGTGAATCTGGGTAATTTTATATCGGTGCCGCAGCCCTCAGCTGTTCTAAATGACACTTTTTTCCCTGCTTTGGCAGGATCTGGGCGACATTTAGTTACTTACACCTACAATCAAGGTGTTTGTTCTTTTTCAAGCTCTGATACAATCGAAATCCTTACACAGCAGTCAGTTGATGTTGTTAATATAGATCCAATAGCCCCTATTTATGAAGCATGTACGGGGGATACACTTCGATTTATTTTAAATAATTTTACCTTTTCACCTGAGCAAATTCTTTTTCCTACAAGCTCTACTACTTTTGATACCATACGGGTAAACAATACCTCGCTCGTACAATTTGCAGGTGTTTTTTCAGGATCATTACAGGTTGTAGTTCCCAACAATGCAGTTACAGGTAAAGTAGTTTTCAGAGATTCGGTTAGTTTGGATCGCTATCAGGCCACATTTTTCATAGTAGTACACAATCCTGCAGTGGCACTTGGTTTGAATGGCATACCTCAACCTCTTTGCTCAAATGATGACACAATAACGCTTTCAGGTTTTCCTTCAGGTGGATTTTTTAGTGCTTATTATCTAAATAATCCTCTGGCTGTTCCCTCCTTGATTCTTGGGAATCAATTTTTATTAACGAATATTTCTTCCTATGATTCATTGAGTTCAAATCGACAGGTGCTGCTTACTTATACCTATGTGCCAACCTATTCCAATGGGCAGGGATCTTGCCCCGCAGTTGTGGATAGCTTGCTTACACTGGTCAATACAGTAGAACTTGATAGTGTTTCCTATTCACCTATTTCTGAGACAGAATCTAATGTTCCTTTGGCATTACTAACCCGCTTGGTATGGCCTCTGAATAACAGAAATTTCCCAAGTCATTATATTGGTACCTATGTAACTCAAAATAATTTACAAGCTAATACCATACCATTTAACCCTCTTACTGCGCCTTCAGCAACAGATACTGTAATTTTTAATTTTAGTAATGGCATCTGTCAAAATTCTTTAGAAACAGAAATTGAAGTGTGGAAAAGACCAACCATACTTGACTCTATACCTGTTTGGATTTGTCAGAATGCAGATACAATTCGAATTCTAAGGAATACCAACGGCTTGCAAGTCATTGTAGGATCTCAATCATCAGGGTTCTCAGATGCAAATTATGTTTATCAATTGAATCAAGTCACAGATACACTTAATTTTGCCTATGATGAATACGTTAACAAAATGACTCTCAGCTCCAGCGGAGGAGGACTTAATGTGATCAGTAATACTCCTGGTTTTGAGATTTATGATTTTATTCCTGCAGCTGTAATAGGTACCAGTACCCAATTAGAAATTAAATTTGACTACGAAAGGTATACTAGTTTTTATACACCAACTCCATCCAATCCTGTAACTCAATATACAATTGCAAAAGTTCAAAAATTAGTTAATATTGAAATTCCGGTAAATGCACAAATCAATACCATCATAACTTCTGATTCAATTTTTTGTCAAGATAACATATCGCAACAGTTTACTGGAATACCTGGAGGCGGACAATACTTAATTGATAACAGGGTTATTACGGCTAATATATTTAATCCAAATTATTGGGCAGATTCTCTAGGTGTGGGGAATCATACTTTGGTTTATGTATTTACAGGAAATGCATGTACCAGCTCAGATACAAGCAATATCGTTTTACCTGCTGTTTACTCTGTCACGATTTCCTCGGCAAATGGCCCGGAATATTGTAGGGAAGATGCACCCGACCAGATTTCAGTCATAGCTTCCAATCAAGGTGTACTTGACAATGCGGCAGCTGTGTTTATTGTAAATACTGTATTCACAGGGAGTATTTTCAATCCGCGAGTAGCACCGGTTGTGATAGGTTCTAATCAGGTAATTTATATCGCCAGAGATACTTTTGGATGTTCAGCTTCTGATACGGCAAATTTTATAGTTCATCCCATGCCCCTGTTGGCGATGGATACTTTTCAGAGCAGATACTGTTTGAATGATCCTTCTTTTGGAATCGACTTGTACGAACAGGCTATCAATCAACCGGCATGGACTTCCAGCCAGGGATACACAGTTCCTAATATTCAAGTCAGTTTGACAGGAAGGGGAGTGGTTCCCTCCGGAATTAATCCTCTATCTCCTGTTTATGATCCATCAGTGGCTGGGTACAATGCGCAGAATGATACAATTACATATACTTATACCAATACATTAACTGGCTGCTCAGCAACACTGCAAAGGGTAACCTTTATTGATTCTTTGCCAATTGTAAGATTAGAGACAGATAGCTCTGGTTTTAGGGTGGGCTTGCAAAGCTTTTATTGTGAAAATAGAGATACCATTTTGGTTTATGGGTATCCAGATGATGGGAATGGGATACTGAGAAGAATTAGCAATACTCAAGGGTTTTCAAATTTTGATACAACACAGTATCCTGGCATTTTTATTCCTTTTGTCAATGGTTTTGTAAATCCTTCAGAAACTGAAATTATTGCGTATCAATATACAGATACAACTACGGGTTGTGTTGTTTTGGAAAGTGAAACCATCACCATCAGGAATATTACCTCACAAGTCCAAATTACCGGTTTGCCTGATTCTACCTGTGCTCAGAATACACAGTTAAACTTGGGAACATCCGTACTTGGAACTGCAGTTTCTAATGGTGCATTTTTTGCCTTATTTCCATTGGATTCCAGTATGATTACTACTGCAGGTACTTTTTCACCTGATTCCTCTGGTGTTCGCGACAGAGGCCGAAATGTTTATGTAGTTTATAGCTTTAGCTCCAACGGTTGTGATGATATTCATGTATATGATACCTGTTATATTAAACCTATGCCACAATTGGTGTTTTTTACACCAGGGGCAAGACTTTTTAATTCTTTAGATACGACTTACCACATATGTTTTAGTTCAAATCCCATTCGTCTGATAGGACTTGATTTATACGAGGGTGGAATCTATCCTCTCATAACAGGAGGGCCTACAGATTCACTTTTTACAGGTTTTGGCGTATCCTATAATCCGTCTGACTCTGGCTATTATTATACACCTTCTTTAGCCTCTAATGGTCTTGATACAATTACCTTGCATTATACCAATATTTTAGGTTGTGAGGGAAGAGTAATAGATTCAGTGTATGTGGATACTTTACCTCCGCTTAGTTTTGTAGGGTTCAACTCATCTCAGTATAGAAATGCTGATTCAACCTATGTCTATTGTTCCAATGACCCAAGTCATTTGGTGATACCCAATCCATTTGGTGGTATGACTTACCTTAATTTTCAAATAATTCCCTCTGTTATTTTTGAATTAAATCCAGATTCCTTACTTCAGAATGGTCAGATGAGTCATTACAGGCTAGGCTATCACTATATAGCAGCCAGATATGCAAATGGAACTGTATGTATGGATTCTACCTATGTAAATTTAGAAATACGGCCCATACCTCAATTAACACTTGGTTCCAATTTGGGTGATTATTTTTGCTTGAGGCAGGTGGATGATACCATTCGTTTATTTGCAAGCCCATCGGGTGGTATTTTCTCGGAAATCACAACAGGTGTTTTAGGTGGAATTAGAAATATCGATACCTTTACCTGCTTCATTCCTTCTGCACAGATAGGTGAGCGTATTATAACGTATTCATATACGGATACTTCTACGCAATGTTCCAATACTTTATTTGATACCATTGATGTATATAATGAACCCAGGGTAAATTTCTTGACTGCAGGTGGTTGTATCGGAGATTCAATCTTGTTCAGACCAGAGCCTACAGGTTTGGACGATGTATATTATTCATTAGATAGTATCAGTTTGATTATTTGGAATTATGGCGATGGTAGAATTGATTCCATTTCTCAGCTGAATGATAAAATTAATGTACCGCAGAGATACCACGTTTATCAACAATCTGGAGTGTTTTTCCCAACTCTTACAGTGTATAATGATGGAAGATGTTTTGAATCGCAATCAAGAAGAATTGTAATTTCTCCCAAAATTTCTGTCACTGATACCACACCTTATTTACAGGATTTTCTAACAGGTCCTTCGGATTGGTATCAAGAAAATGGTGATCTGTCAATTGCTTTACCACAGGATTCATTATGGCAATGGGGTTTTGCAGATGGTCAACGAATCACTACAGTTTTAGATGCAAATCCTGTCTGGAAAACCAATTTGGATGGCGTATACAATCAAGGTGATAATGCCTGGGTATACAGTCCTTGTTTTGATATTTCATCTCTACGTAGACCGATGGTGGCATTGGATATTTGGAGAGATTCAAGAGAAGGGGTTGATGGCACAGTACTTCAATATTTGGCCCAACCTGATTCTGTCTGGAGGGTTTTGGGTAAACGAGACAAAGGTTTAGCATGGTATAATCCTTCATATGTAATTAGTGCTCCGGGTGAACAGGCAGGTACCCCCTTGGGTTGGTCTGGAACCTCAACCAGTTGGGAAGATGCCAGGTATCGATTAGATGTTGTTGGTGGTGATTTAAGAAATAAAAGAAATCTAAGATTTAGAGTGGCTTTTGCCTCTTCTCCAAATACTGTAGTTGGTAATTTAGAAGGATTTGCCTTTGATAATTTCTTTGTAGGCAATAGAACCAGGTCTGTACTTTTAGAGCATTTTACTAACCAAAGTTTTCCAGGAATTGCTACAATTGAAAGAAAATTGTACGATACCATTTATGACAATTTATACGGAAGAGATTTAAGTTTAATACAGTTTCATACAGAGTACAACAGTTTTGATTTATTACATCAGCAAGCGCAAAATGTATCAAATTCAAGAGTTCTTTACTATGGTATTAATAATTCCAATCAGATTAGAATCAACGGTCAGTCTTTCATTAACAGAACCTCAGAGTTGATACCGGTGGCACCTGATACAGTATCACATTTAGAGTTGCTGGATATGCAAATGTTGCAGGATGCACGATTTAAGATTAAGCTTTATCCTGTACAAATTCAAAATGGCAATCTAACTGTAACTGCTGATATAACTGCACTGCAAGACATATCTGCAGATGATTATGCCTTTCATGTTGTCGTAACAGAGGATTCTATCACTGCAGTTCAAGGGCATAAACTGATGTCTGTAGTAAGGAATATGCTACCAGATGCGAGTGGTACTGATTTACCCGATACCTGGGTTACAGGCGACCTGATTCAACATAGTTTTAATTGGAATTTTGGAGCAATAAACATTAATTACAAACCTGCCCAGCTAAAAGTTGTCGTTTTTGTACAAAATCGCAACACCAAAGAAGTGTATCAGGTATCTACCTCAAGAAATTTAAATGCATATAATGGTCCCCTTCCGAATGGTATAGATCAAGTTCCAATGGAAGATGGTGCGGAGATACTAGATGTTAATTTATTTCCAAATCCCACCCAAGATGGATTTACTGCAGATTTTAACAGGGAACTTGTTGGTAACTACGAATGGAGATTAATGGATATTTTGGGTAGAGTATTACAAAGAGGGGAATTGCAAGCCGGCACTAAATCAGTATATGTGAACACAGAAAATTATAGCCCTGGATTTTATATTTTCAGTGCAAACAATGAATCTGTTTATGTACAAAGAAAATTAGTAATAGAAAGATAATGAACTAAAAGCATGAGATATTTTTTCTTTTATATTTGCCTCATTCTATTTTCTGAGTTACATGCTCAATGTGGATCAGGTATTCAAATTTTAAATTCATCAGGGATCAATGTGATACCAACATCTGCCAATGTATCCCCATGTGGAGCTGTAGATTGCGCTGAAATTTGTCCTAATGGTCTTACAACATATTCTCTTTCCATTGCCGGTGTAGGAGGAGGGGCTTCATATAATTGGTCTTTTGGAAGTGGGGTGACAATTCTTTCTGGTAATTCTAATTCATCCTCACTACTAATTAGTGTTTCCAATAGTACCACCGTAAGAGCTGTAGTGAATAATGGTTGTACAGATACTTTTGATATTGAATTGATTAATACCTTGCCAATACCAAATATTGTTGTTTCTAATCAAAGAGGAGGGAATGCCAGCAGTTCATTATCAGCATGTCAAGGAGACTCTTTAAAACTTTATTCTACCTCTAATCCCATTTATTCTTATTTGTGGAGTAATGGTGCCACCACAGACAGCCTTTCTATTTTAGTGGCAGGGAGTGGCACAATTAGTTTGGATGTAACAGATTCACAAGGGTGCATATCACGAAATTCAGTGAGTTTAACTTCAAGAAGAAAACCTAATTTAACCTCTCTAATTGTACAAAATGATACCCTCTGTTATGGTGAAAGAATCCAAGTGAGAGATTCCATTTCAAATGCAGCTGTCATTACTTCTGGTGGTGGATTAATTACAATTAACTGGAGCTTATTTGGTTCGAGTGGTTCTCTTGAAAATTTATCAACCTCACTTAGTAGCTGGCAACCTAATTTGGTTAATCAATCGGGTGCTTTTTTTATCTCCGTTTATGCAGTTTCAGATTATGGAAATGGTAATTTTTGTACCAGTGCCATAGATACCTCTGCTCAAATTGTTGTTTTAAATGAGATCAATTCCCGAATTCTTGTAAATGGCTCCCCAAATAACCAAACTGGACCCAATGCAATTTGTATGAATTCAAGCTTCACTTTGGCATCTAGTTTAAATCAATTTTATGGAAGGCAAATGAGTTTGTTGTGGAATCAAAATGGTTCAAGCCCTCTTCAAACAAATACTTTTTACAATCCGCTTAGTTTAGGTAATACAGATACCCTCTATTTTATTCAAAATAATATCCCTAGAACTTATTTATACGCTGTTACATTCACAGACAATCTCACAGGTTGTAGTCAAACTGACGAAATCGAAGTGGAGGTCAAACCCATACCTGAACTTAGTTTTTCTCCACCAAATCCTCGGTCTATTTGTCAGGGAGATACAATTACGATTTCAATAAATCCTCCTCCTAACGGTTTGGTCGTAAATTCATATAATTGGAGTGAAGTTATTGCAATTACTCAACCAACAACCATAAGCTATAATTCGAATAATTCCGCAATCACAGTAGCTAATCTCACTACTAATTTGTATTTTAATGTTCAGGCTGCAGCAACAAATGGTTGTGTAAATTCCGTTATTGATACCATATTAGTCACAAATCAGCCTACTGTCCAAATTAATTTAAGTCAGGTAGGACCCGTATGTTCAGGCACACCTATCAATATTGGAATTAACCCCTCAAGTTTAGGTTCTGGAAACTTAGCATATCAATGGATTATTGGAGATAGCATTTTTCTTGCTGATTCAATTCCTTCCGGTCTTTTTGTGAGTGGTACAAATCCAAATGGTACATTTAGATACTTACCTTATAACCTAAGCAATCAATTAGACACCTTTCCTATTTCTGTTATTGTCAGAAACCAGACAGGTGGTTCTTGTTTGGGAAGAACGAACTCTCCAACTGGACTTATTGTCCGACCTCAGGTTGTTGTCCAAATACCATCTGTCCCTTCTCTGTGCAAGGGAGATTCTATCAACTTAAATGCTCAGGTGATTAGCGGTACAAGTGGATCAACCTATAACTATTTATGGTTTTTGCCAACAAGTATCAGTGGACCTGCTACACAAAGAAATTTTAAAGGACTGTTAGATATAAATGCTTCAAGTCCCACTCAGGTAATTGTCAGAGCCACTGATCAAAATTTTTGTTCAGGTAGTGATACAATATCAATTCAAAGTAGTATTTGTAATACAACTCCCCGACTGAGGTTATCTAACGAAAGATTTTGTATTGGAGATACAGTTTTTTTTAATGTACGCGGTCATTCATTTATTTCTTGTTCAACCCTCCTGGGAGGACCCTGTCCTGTAGCTACCCCAGGAACTTGTTCTGACAATACTACAAACTTTAGTTATTATAGAACGCTTTTGAATAAAACTAGGCTTTATTCCCTTGACTTTAATGGCACAATTTTTACATCAAATGATACTTTTTTCAATGTGAAAATTGCATCTAATATGCCAGATACAGTTTATTATACTTTGTATTTGGGCTATCAGGAAGAAATACACAAAGATGTAGATTTAACTGCAGGGCTAACAGACTGTCAGATAATATATGAAAATGTGTTTGATAATATATTAAGTGGTTATATTATCATAAACAAACCTCAAATTGCGGTTCGGGATAGCATAACAACCTGCCTCAATCAAAATATACAATTGGAAGCAAGTTGTACAGGTTGTGTAGGGAGTGCACAATACAATTGGGGTATAGGAGCAAATCAGATTACTTCCGTTCGAAGTACTAATAATTTAAATCAGTTTGAAACGGTCGTAAATCAAAATGTGTTGGGTTCGGGTGTTTATACAGTAACCGTATCAGATGCCTATAATTGTACTGCTACTGAGGCAACTGCAGTTAATTTACAATCCTCTCCCGGCTTGTATGTTACTGAAGTGGGTGGAACTGATTCTGTTACGGTGGCTAATTTTTGTCCTACTTCTTCAGTCGCTCTTCGTGCTACTACAACAAACGCTTGTTCAAATTGTAATTATATATGGTCCACAGGTCAGGCTTCACAATCAATAACAATTAATCAAACTGGTTTTTATTCTGTTACTGTGCAACAAAATGATTGTATAGAAAATACAACAGTAAGTGTGCAACCTTTTGCTCAACCCTCCCCTTCAATTATTGGGTCGAATGGGAATAGCATCTCTAATTTTAATATTTGTGGAGGAATAGATACGATTCAGATTGACCCCAGTTCTTGTGTGAATTGTTCTTATTTGTGGAATACAGGAGCAACGACACCTTATCTCTATGTAAATACAGCAGGAGGATATTTTGTCAGAGCTATCGATACAAACGGATGTATTGGTTATTCCAATCCCATTTTAGTTAATAATTCAATTGTAGGTCAGAATAGTGTAGCCACGGCAAACCCCTCTCAAATTTGTAATGGAGGGCAAAGCACCTTATCCGTTTCAGCCTGTGTAGGTTGCTCTTATCGTTGGGTACACATAAATACGGGTACAATTACTGCTGGCAGACAAATACAAGTATCCCAGCCAGGTAACTATTATGCTATTATCAGAAATTCAGATAGTTGTGAATATAGCTCAAATATTGTTCCCATAACACAACAATCTGTTTCAGCACCCCAAATATTTTCTAATACAACTGTCCTGTGCTCTTCTACTCAGCAGGCAGAGCTGAGCTTTCAAAATACAACGGGAATGGTTGCCTACCAATGGTACAGAAACGGGCAGGTAATTTCCAGTGCTACCAGCTCGATTTTAAACACAGTACAGACGGGCAATTATTATTGTAGGGTTACTTTTTTAAATGGCTGTGTTAATAACTCAGATTCAATTCAAATAAATTCGGGTACTTTCGCCCCCAGTTTAAGTGCCTCCAATACTGTTGTTTGTAGTGGTCAAACAGTGACATTAGCCACTCAAACTGGAGCAGGATTTTCTTATCAGTGGTATAAAGATGGTGTTTTACAAACAGGCCTAAGTACTTCATCAATTTATAATGCGAGTTTACCTGGTGATTATTATGTAAGAGTTACAGACAATAATGGTTGTGTTTCTTTGACCAATATTATCAATCTGACTGTTTCATCAATCAACACTGTAAATGCCCTAACGAGTGCTGCTACTATTTGCCCAGGGGAAACGGCTACCTTAAGTGTAACACTCTGCCCAGGATGTTTGTATCAATGGTATGATGCCATCACGGGTAATCCGATTCAAAGCACAAGTACTACTTCAAATTTTAATTACCAGACTACTGGTTCCGGACTTTTTTATGCTAGAGTAAGTAATGGATTTTGTACTACGAATTCAGATACTGTACAGGTATCTTTGTTGCCTGTAATTACACCCCCAATTAATTCCACCTCCACCTTTGTATGTGATGGTGTGGCGCCTCAAGTCTTTACACAGTCTTGTGCAGGATGTAATTATACTTGGTTATTGGATAGTGTGCAAATTTTTGGTGCATTGAATGATCCATTTTACAATATAACTGATACTTCTGCCTACGGAGCCTATCAGGTTGTTGTAACATATCAAAATGGTTGTTCTGACACCTCTGCGTCATTGCAAATTGCCAACGGGAGTTATGATTTGTTTATCAAGGCAGATTCCACAAATCCCCAATCCGTTATTGTTTGTAATGGGAGTAATGTACAGCTTTCAATAGATAGTATCCAAACTACTTCTTTGAATTGCAGTTTAGGTTGTACCTTTAGTTGGATTCGAAATAATATCCCAGTAACACCTTCAAATACTCCTAATTTTACCCTAAATACAGGTGCAGCCTATTATCTGCTAATGACTGATTCAAGAGGTTGTAGGGAACAATCCAACACACTGATAATCAGAGAGGAAATCTTACAGCCTGTACTCTCAGCCAATCCAACTTTATTATGTGGCTCACAGCCCGTAACCTTGCGAGTGAGCACCTGCCCTAGCTGCTCCTATGAATGGTATCAAGGCGTAACTCCCTTATTTCTCAATCCATTGGATACTAGTTATGTGACAAGTGCAGTGGGGGTTTATTTTGTAGACGTTACCAATAATAATTGCGTGGCAAGAACACCTTTGGTCTCAGTAAATAATGTTCCCACCGTTCCTCTGCCCATCAATTCAACAAATTTAAATATTTGTAATGCTGATACGGTAAGTCTCTTTATGTCAGCTGCAAACTGCAGCTCATGTACCTATCAGTGGTTGTTGAACGGATCTCCGATAACAGCGGCTACCACTCCTGTTTATGTTACTAATACACCTGGAAATTATCAGTTGGAAAGAACTTTTTTAGGTAGTAATTGTAAGGATAGTTCTGCTGTTTTACTATTAGATACAATAAGTCCACCCTTGGGATTTGGCTTAGACCTTACTGCTGTGAACTATAGCGTTCTTGCTTCTACTTTAGGTAGTCAGGTTAATTTGTACAATGCAGTTTTGCCAGCTTACCTAGGAGCAACTTCTTCCGGTGTTTTTTATAGTCAACCCTTCAACGCAGCCTTGTCACAGAATTCCGGAATGAGCCCTGCGCCCAGCTATCATATTTTTCATTCTGATACTTCCGGATCAGGTTTTCATAGAATATTTTACCGCTTTGATACCTTAGGTTGTAGTTTTATTGATGACGATATTTTACTTGTATTAGATGATCCCAACATCACTATAACCACTCAAAATCTGAATGCGCCTCAGTATGAGGCTTGTGTTTCGGATACAATTACACTAACCGTATCGGGCTTAGGTTTTCTTATAGATTCAGTATATCTTTTTGACTTAAACAATAATTACAGAGCTGTCGCCTTAAGTTCCACAAATCTTATTCCTTCCACTTTGGGTACAACTACTGTATGGAATGGAACTATCCGTTTTGTAGTTCCAGATTGGTCTATCGGATCTTTTGTAAGGGTAACTTCTTTACTAAGTGACACTTTCTTCACTCCCTTTCTTTTAATTCATAATACAAATCTGGATATTTCCGGGTTGCCATCCTTTGTTTGTTCCAATGGAACGCCAGTGAATTTGACAGGTACCCCCTCTGGTGGATATTTCACGGCCCAATATAGTTTTGGCAGTAAATTACCTGTCGGTACATCTATCTTAAACGCCTTTGCCTCTCAGACCTTTTTACCCACAGCTATGCCTTTGAGTTCCTATGACACAAATATGGTGCAAACTGTCAGGGTTTTTTATAATTATGTAAATCGATTTACCAATGGGATTGCTTGTCCTCAGGTGGATACAATTTCAAGATTTGTTACGGCAAGAGCTGTTTTTCTGGACTCAGTTAAATACAATCCCATTTCTATTTCTCAGGATCGAGAGCTATTGAGTAATTTGGTATACAGAGTTTATCCCTATCAATCACAGCCCTCCTGGATTCGCAGAAATACGAATTCCAATATAGGGTTTAGTGGTAATTTTACTTTTCCTGCGGGGAATCCAATTGATTTCCTCCCTTCTAATGCAGGTGTAGGGAAACATGCAATGTCTTATATTGTGCAGAATGGTTCTTGTTTCAACCAGATTACGGATAGCATCACCGTAATTCCTGCTCCTAATTCAATAGGTATTCCAGATTCTATTTGCAGAAATCAAACCTTTAGCTCATTTGGTAGATCTTTGCCCTTATTCAGTTATTTTGATGGGCCAAATACGGGTGTCTTCCCTTCTTATATTTTATCTGATACAATACATCAAATTCGATTCAGCGGACTAGGGTTGGTGCAAACTAGCAGTACTTTAAATTTAGAACAATTTACTTATGATCCTTTATTAGTGCCGGGAGCAAATGATCTTTTAAGTATTGAATATTGGTACAAAAAAATTGAGAGAAGAAATGGAATTCCAATTGATACAATAGAATATGTTGTCGGTTCAGTTAAAATACCTGTTTTCATAGATACTGTTCAAAGTGTTGATATTATTGATAGCGTGGTGTTGAATTCCTATTGTGAGATCAATCAATTTTATCTTCTTTCGGGTTCTCCGAGTGGCGGGTATTTTACTCTGCAGGGAGGAACAGGCTCCTATGCGGTTACCGACACCCTAAACAACAGTATTATTAATCCTTATCTTGTTCATCAAAATGAGAATAGTACTACAAATTATACAATTTCCTATATACGACCCGGACTGGTTTGTTTAAATTCAGATAGTAAAACCATTACCATACCAGAACCCATCGATCCCAGTTTTGGAACCCAAAGTGGTAGAACTGCCTTTTGCAGAACAGATCCCATTGATCCAATACTAACAAATGCTGTGGGTAATTTTACGAATACCTTATTAATAAATGGGGTAACACAACCAGGAATTTATGTAAATCCCATAGCACTTAATCTGGGGAATCAAGTACTTACACATGTGGTAAATGATACGGCCTTTAATTGTTTGTATACTGCAATTGATACCTATCTCATTCACCCCTTACCTGCACCCAGATTGATTCAACCAGACACCTTTTTATCCTTTTATTGTACAAATGGGTTGGAAGATACGATTCGGGTAAGCCCAAGACCTTTATGTGATTTAATTTTACCGGGTGGTTTGACAATTTTAACTGAAGGATTTGATTCATTAGCCTTCCCTTGGATTGTAGAATCCCAGGGTCCTGGAAATTCATGGGTGAGGTCTGGAATTTTGCCCTACGCAGGATTGGGTACTGCCTTTGTTAATACTTCCAATGACAATGACAATACCTGGATGTTTACACCCAATTTAAATCTTACTACTGGTCAGACTTATCAAATTCAATTGGTTGCCGCAGCTGGAAATTGTAATCCACCTCCTTGTCTTCCCGCTTCATTCCGCATTAAAGTAGCTGCAGGTGCCTCAATTGCAGCGCAGACACAGCCCCAAGCACAGTTGATTGTAGATACATCAATCAGCCATACTTTTTACCAGCCCTACACCTTTACTTATACCCATACGGGATTAAGTGGAAATTATAACTTTGGATTTCAATGTTATTCAGGTATAGATGCCAGATCTTTAACATTTGATGACCTTAAAATTATAAATACTTCGATCAACGGTTGTGTACAAGGTGGTGTGGGTACTTTAGTAGGACCCGGTATCTCTTTCATAAGTGATTCTACCTATACTATTGATCCACGAGTTGTTGCTCCGGGGACATATAACTACAGATATGTTTATCGGGATGCTCAAACAGGCTGTTCTGATAGTAGTCAGCATATTGTTCAAATGAGGGCACATCCGCTTCCCAGCTTTAATAATTTAGATTCTAGTTATTGTGATAATGCTGCTTCAACGCCATTAATTGGTAATCCGTCTGGAGGTGTTTTCTCAGGTATTAATGTTGTTGGGGCATTTCCTACTTATTTTTACGATCCCAATCAAGGGGTGAACCAAGGGGTAGTAACTTATACCTATACGGATCCTGCTACCACCTGTGTCAGTTCAGTAAGAGATACTGTGACAGTAACTTCTATTGCAGATAGTGCAAAAATTATCAATATTTTACCTTCGGGGTACTGTGTAAATATTGATTCGGTTTTGCTAGATGTGAGCACCGTATTAGGAGCACCCTTTCCTGGTAAGTTTTATGGTCCCGGTGTAAGGAAGGGTCTCTTGGGTCCTCAAATAGCCACTTTCTTTCCTGATTCTGCAGTCATAGATGCTGGCAGGTATGGGAACATGACATTGACTTATATTTACCTTACAAACAGTGGTTGCGTAGATACCACAAGAATTACAACACGTATTCATGCAATGCCTGAGTTAAGTTTCACCAATTTGCCGGATAGCGTGTGCTCAAACGCAGATACCATCATTCTTAGGGTATCAAATTTGGCTAGATTGGGTCCTAACGGAACTCCAACTCAGATTATTCTTCCTCCTTTTGGCCCGGCATTCGGAGGGGGGACATACCTGCCAGCTTTACCGTTTAATGATTTACTCATACCTTCCAATTATTCGATTGGCAGGCATTATTTGTCATTTACTTACATAGATTCTTTTTTATGTACAAGTACTATTTTGGACTCTTTTAAGATAGATTCAATACCCGTAATACAATTTGCAGGATTGGGAGATCGAATTTTTTGTGAAAATGATCCTCCCGTGACCCTATTGGCTTATCCACCTTATTATCCTAATGATACGATCAGAATGTTTATCAGTTCTGTAAATAATTATAATGATACATTGAGGTCTAGTTTTTTCATTTTAGATCCTGCACAACTGGTTGATTTAAATATTCCCAACAGAAGATATGATGTCACCTATGTTTATGAGGATTTAAATAAATGTTCCAACTCTGGCGTGGATTCATTTTTCATAAGACCCTACCCAAGGATAACTATGTCGGGTATTGATAGCACCTATTGTACCGCAGCAGATACAATTCCTTTGAATACAGTGAGTCCTCTGGGAGGTTTCTTTGTAGATAATATTGTCCCTACAGGGATTTACGACAGTACGAATCTTAATCTTATTATTGCAGGACCTCGCGTTGTAACTTATTTTTTCACCGACACTATGGGTTGTTCAAACAGAGATTCCCTGCGAATTTCAGTTTATCATAGTCCTGATGTACAATATCAGGTTTTGGGTGCTTGTCAGAATCAGCAAGTATTTTTTAAAGATACCCTTTCGAATATTGATAACAATGACTCTATCACCCAGGTGGAATGGATTTTTGGAGATGGGCAATCTGTTATCACACTTGTTGACAGTATAGTTGACACATCCCATGTCTATGCTAGCCCTGGCGTATATCAAACAGGCTTGGCAATCACTAATTTCGGTATTTGCACGGATACGAATTGGGTGCAATGGGTTGTATCTCCATCAATTGTCAGTTATCCGTATGTTGAAGATTTTCAATCAACTGCAGGGCAATGGTATCAAGAACAAGAAATGATTGTACCTGATTCTCAAGCCATTTGGAAAAGGGTTGAAATGAACAGGACATTGATGAATGATCCCGGAAATTTTGCCTGGACAACAAGACCTGACTCATTTTATACCTATGATGACAGAGCCTGGGTTTATAGTCCATGTTTTGATTTCTCGCAAGCGCAAAGACCAATGATTGTTATGAATATCTGGAGAGATATGTTAAAAGACATAGACGGAGCTGTCCTGGAGCATTACGATGAATATACATATCAGTGGAAGCGAATCGGTGAAAAAGATAAGGGTATTTCTTGGTATCAAACCGATTTTTTGGTGTCAAGACCTGGAAACCAGGATGCAGCTCTTTATCCTCAAGGTTGGACGGGCCAATCGAATCATTGGGAGAAAGCCAGATATAAATTAGATTTTCTGGCAGGAAGAAGGCAGGTCAGATTTAGAATCGCTTTTGCTTCTGATGAAAATACTGTAATGGAAGGTCATGAAGGATTTGCTTTCGATAGTGTTTGGGTTGGAGAGAGATCACGTAATGTATTGCTTGAACATTTTAGTAATTATTATCATGTAAATAATTCTGGATTGATTATGGATCAGATCGATCAGTATGTTTATGATAGCCTTTTTAACAGAACCAACGGAAGAGATGTATCTCTAATTCAATATCAAACTGATATCAGCAGTATCGATCCTATCAATGCACAGTATGCAACAGATTTTGATGCAAGGGTATTGTATTACGGAATAAATGCAAATAGCCAGTTTAGAGTTGATGGTATGTTGGTAGGTTCGGGAAAATCAGAGGATTTGAGTCAGAATGATTTAGATTTTGATATGCTGCAATTCCCTGCATTTGACCTTCAAATTGCACCTCTTGTATTTTCTGGAAATACAATTCAGATGAACCTCACAGCTACTGCAAACACAGGATTAGATTCTTCTGATTACTCAATTACTGTGGCAATAACCGAAGATTCAGTTCGTAATGGAAGAAACTTTCCGATGATTGCCCTTTTGAGAAAATTAAATCCGGATGCAACAGGTTTTACCTTTCAACAATCTTGGCAACAAGGTCAGTCTGTTTCTTTAAATCCGAGTTGGGTATATGATTTTGGAACTATAAATCCTTCCAGAATACAAGCTATAGCATACATTCAAGACAATCGCACCAAAGAAATTCTTCAAGTGGCAACCACAAGAAATTTAGGAATTTACCCTCCTGTAGGAGTCATTCAGGTAGATTCAGCACAATACCTCAGGGCAGATCTGGAACTTATGAGTTTGTATCCTAATCCAACATTACAATATTTTAATGTAACATTCGAAGAACCAGTACACGCGGATTATCAATGGAAAATTGTTGATCTGTTGGGAAGAACCTTAGAGTCTGGACAAATATTTTCAGGGGAGCAAGCCTTGCAAATCAGTACAGAAGATTTGCCTCCAGCAACTTATTTCTTCGTGATTTATAATCAGAATGCCTATGTGCAACGTCAGGTAGTCAAACTAAAATAATTGGATTTTTTTAATCTATGAAAGTCGGGTGAAAGTCCGGCTTTTTTTATTGTATAATCTTATATCTTTGCAAAATAAATGATGTGAAAATGACGAATCCTTTGGAAATTCAAATAAGAAAAGATAATTTTCAAAAATTACATGAGGTTGCAAATAAGAGAATTCTCGTAATAGATGGTGCAATGGGCACCATGTTGCAACGTTATAAGCTCGGAGAAAAAGAGTATAGAGGCGATCGTTTTGCAGACTTTCACCGTGACCTTAAAGGGAATAATGACCTGCTCTGTCTTACACAACCTCAGTATGTCGAAGAGGTTCATAAAGCTTATCTGGAGGCTGGTGCTGATATCATCGAAACCAATTCCTTCAATGCGACAACCATCTCGCAGGAAGATTATGACATGGCATTTTTGGTTTATGAACTCAATTATGCCTCCGCACAATGCGCCAGAAAAGCTGCGGATTATTACAATCAAATCAATCCCGAAAAACCGCGCTTTGTGGCCGGTGCTATGGGACCAACCAATAAAACAGCCTCCCTTTCTCCGGATGTAAATCAACCAGGCTATCGTGCTATTAGTTTTGACCAGCTGGAGCAAGCCTACTATGAGCAGGCCAAAGCATTGGCCGAAGGAGGTGTTGATCTTTTCCTCGTTGAAACTGTTTTTGATACTCTAAACTGTAAAGCGGCCCTTTTTGCTATTGACAGATACTGTGAAGAAGTTGGATTAAACTATCCGATCATGGTTTCAGGAACCATCACTGATGCCAGTGGTCGTACCCTCTCCGGACAAACAGTTGAGGCTTTCTGGATTTCCATCAGTCATGCCAAATTGTTCAGCGTTGGTTTGAACTGTGCTTTGGGAGCTGAAGAGATGCGTCCTTATATAGAAGCTTTGTCCAATATTTCAGACTGTTATATTAGCGCCTATCCCAATGCAGGTCTACCCAACGAAATGGGAGAATACGATCAGACTGCCTATGAAATGGGTGTTTTGATCAAAGATTTTGCAGAAAGCGGATTTGTTAATATCGTCGGCGGTTGCTGTGGAACTACACCGGATCATATTGGCAGAATGGCGGAAGTTGTACAGGGATTACCCGTCAGAAAGAAAAAAGAAACTTCAAAACTGACGATGTATAGCGGATTGGAACCACTCATCGTTCGCGAAAATTTCAATTTTATAAACGTCGGAGAGCGTACTAATGTAACTGGTTCTAAAATGTTTGCCCGTCTGATCAAAAACGGAAATTACGAAGAAGCCCTTGCCGTCGCCAGACAACAGGTAGAAGGCGGTGCTCAGGTAATAGATGTGAATATGGACGAGGGGATGTTGGATTCCATCGCAGCCATGAGTTTGTTTTTAAATCTGATCGCCTCCGAACCGGATATTTCCAAGTTGCCCATCATGATCGACTCTTCAAAATGGTCCGTCATCGAAGCAGGATTAAAATGCGTTCAAGGTAAGGCCATCGTCAATTCCATCTCCATGAAAGAAGGAGAGGCGGAATTTATCAGACAGGCAAAGCTGGTCAGAAGATATGGAGCCGCAACAGTCGTCATGGCTTTTGACGAACAAGGTCAGGCAGATACCATTGAACGAAAAGTGGAGATTTGTAAAAGAGCCTATAAAATTCTGACCGAGCAGGTCGGATTTCCTCCTCAGGATATCATCTTCGACCCCAATATTTTTGCAATTGGAACCGGTATCGAGGAACATAACGAATACGGAATCAACTTCATAGAAGCTACCCGCCAGATCAAAGAGGCGATGCCTTTGGTGAAAATAAGCGGAGGTGTCAGCAATCTTTCCTTCTCTTTCAGAGGAAATGATATCATCAGGGAAGCGATGCATTCCGTTTTCTTGTTTCATGCCATCAAAGCCGGTATGGATATGGGAATTGTCAATGCAGGAATGATTGAAGTTTATGAAAATATTCCGAAAGAACTGCTGGATCTTTGTGAAGATTTGATTTTCAATCGCAGAGCTGATGCTAC
>Ga0169931_10000694_pt1 | contig 56003 bp, 44 predicted proteins | sample Kivu_15m_20L_FD_129675 | JGI IMG/M metagenome (GOLD analysis project Ga0169931, IMG submission 129675) | Freshwater microbial communities from Lake Kivu, Western Province, Rwanda to study Microbial Dark Matter (Phase II) - Kivu_15m_20L... | ecosystem: Environmental > Aquatic > Freshwater > Lake...
AAATATCCGAATCTTAAACTGAATGACGATCTGGATATCGGTAATGGCGTGTTCATTCCCACCACCTCAACCGATGAATACTTCGCCGAATTGGCGCTTTGGTTTGGTGTGAGCAAAAATGAACTACCCACCATTTTGCCGGGAATAAAAAACTTTTATTCCTTAAGTAACCCTAATCTGCCTCTTGGCTTTATGAAAATGTAATCCTCATGAAGAATCTATTCCTATACGTAATGCTGGTGCTTAGTCAGGCAGCCATGGGGCAATGTTTTCCGGATCAGCACAGTACAGACTGGACTGCTGCCTGGTATGCTTGCAAACCGGCTGTCAATCCGAATAAACTGCGCAAGGAGGGCCATTGGTTAATGGTGGATCTGGGTCAGGTCAGGATGCTGACCAAGTCGAAGTTCTGGAACTTCAACTATCCGGATCAATTAAATTCAGGCATCTCCAAGCTGGAAATAGACTATTCCCTTGACGGCAAGACCTGGAGTTTCTTCCGCCGGGTGGATCTTCCCAAAGCACCCGGGATTCCGCAATATGAGGGAGTGGCCGGACCACTCTTTAATGTAGATGCTCGATACGTGTTGCTCAATGCGGTGGAGACCTACGGGCATTCCTGTGCTGGATTGTCTGAGTTTTCCATTGAAACAGAAAAGACGAGTATTGCTACGCCGGTGCAGGAACTCTTTCACGACCGGATTTGCATTACAGCCCAGGTTTATCCCAATCCGTTTACCGAATGGGCTCAGATTTCGGTTGAAGGCTTGTGCTCGGAGCCCATATCCTGGGTACTGACTGATGTGGCGGGCAGGATTATACACCGCAGTGAGGCAGCCGCCCTCCCTCCCTTCCAGGTGAAGGTAAACTGGCAGGGTTTGCAGTCTGGCATCTATTATCTTTCTTTGAACAACGGGAAGACGCGATTGCAGGAAAAACTAGTTAAGATAAACTGAGGCCCTTATGTGGTGGAGGAGCCGTTCTCCGGTCATTTGGCTTGTTTCATGTGTAGGAGGATTGGTCCTATTGGGAAGCAGTGGGGGTGTGGGTACCTTTCAGCGGGAGGACCGCACGGGGTCGCCCTTGTCGCTGAACTCGACCTGCGGAACCTGCCACTTTGGGGGAAATTTCCAATCGCGTATGGAAATTCAGGTCTTTAAGGATTCCCAGCCTGTGAGGACTTACCTACCCAATACCTTGTATCAGGTGCGCGTGGCCATTGTGTCTCAACGGCCGGCTGCCACGCACGGCATGCAGTTGGTCGCCATGCAGGGGCCATTGAATCAACAAGCCGGTAGTTTTGTATCCTTACCCACATCCATTCGTGCTGTGGAACTGTGGAATCGGGTGTACCTGGAGCAAAGCAGGCCCCAGAAAAGCGGGGAGTTCGTGATTTCTTGGAGGTCTCCGGATAAGGATCTCGGCACAGTTCACTTCCATGTGACCGGTTTGGCCTCCAATGAGGACAACAGCAGTTCGGGGGATTCCCCGGTGCAGCCAGACCAACCTTTCACCTTGTCCGGATCGGGGGTGACGTCGGCTAAGGGGTTGACGCGCTCCCAAAATAAGCTGCTATTGCGCGCAGATGGATTTGGAGGAGGTTATGTTTGGGAGACCAATTTGTTAGGGATTGGGGGGCAAGAACTGATGATTTTCGATCTCGCCGGCCGGCAGTTTCTGAAACAGTGGGCTACAGCAGATGCTTCGGGTCAAGGAGTCCATATTCCGAGACTACCGGCAGGATTTTACATCCTGACCCTTACTGGGAGGGAAGGGGTTATATCCGGGGCAGCTTATTTTCCCTAGGGTAAGATGAAGGGTTGGATTACGGTTTTGTTGCTTATCCTATCTAATGTCTTCATGACCCTCGCCTGGTATGGTCACCTGCGCTTCCAAGCAGTAAAGGGCTTTGATCGGCTTGGCCTTCCGCTCGTCATCCTGTTGAGTTGGGGCATCGCCTTGTTGGAGTATTGTTTTCAGGTGCCAGCTAATCGCCTGGGATACCGGGAGAACGGAGGACCTTATTCCCTTGTGGAGCTGAGGGTTATTCAGGAGGTCATTAGTTTAAGTGTTTTTGCCGTGTTTACCCTGCTTTTATTTCGCAGTGAATCCATTCGTTGGAATCACCTGGCAGGATTTGTTTGTCTGGTGCTCGCCGTTTTTTTCCTTTTTTAGGAAATAAATCATTTACCCGCCGGGCGCAGGGCCAAAATCGTATTGGTGGTTCTGTCCTCATAGAGCCCCTCAACGAGCCTCCCGTCTGCCTGGACCATTTCCGGTGTGATGAAAAAATCGAATTCGAGGGACAAATCTTCCGGGTCATGAATGCGGATGCGGCCGGGTAAATCACCCGCTGTGACAGTGGAGGCACCGGACAAGGTACCGGTTATTTGCAAGAGGTTATCCGGAAGGTCTGCCGGATTCATGTCCAAGAGGGAAACACCGTCCTGCCGCAAATCGAGCAGCGCCATGGAAGCTTGACTGGTATAGGTGAAGGAAACATATTTCCCAACCATAGCGGCAAGTTTTCCAGGATCGAGGTCGGGGAGTTCGGCTAGATTCAGCGTGAAAAATTCAGAAAAATTCCGTTCAGGGAAAGCAATCTCCAGGCTGTAGAAAGGGTAACCACCATCTTCAGCCGTCTGGAGCAAGCCGAACTCGTCTATTTGCTCAGGACCACCAGATGAGGCTGAGGTCGATTCCTCAGGTTTGCGCTCCTGGCCGCCTTGACCATCGCAGGCCACAAGGCTAAGCAGGAAGAATAAGGATATATAGGTACTTTTCATGCCATTTCTATTTAAATATTAATTCAATTCGGAAGTGATTTCAGATAATTGGTCGGCGTACAACCACAAATTTTTTTGAAGGCCACATAAAACGCTGAACGCGAACTGAAACCCGATAGCTGCGCCACAGAATCGATAGTAAGTTTCCGATTTTCCGGCATTAAGGCCTTGGCATATTCCACGCGGTATCGGTTTAGCCAATCAGCAAAAGTGATGTTATGAAGTTGCATGATAATAGCATCCAAATGGCTTCTACTAGTTCCAAACTGGGTCATCACCTCTGCTGCGGAGAAGTCGGGATTGAGGTAATATTTTTCCTTTTGCATCGTGTATTCCACCTTTTTTAGCAGGTCAGCAGCATCTTCGGCTGTCTCTTTTTTCCTAATTCTTGAAGCCGGACTTCGCCGCAATTCGTAAAGCAACCTGGGCTTAAAGAAAATGGTTCCACAGACTACGGCAGTCGCACCCAAAATTAAAGCAAAATAATAGTTTTCTATCCGTTGGATAATGGGGATTCCATTAAAAAGAAAGGATCCGGTGCTTATTACCAGGAGAAGGAAGCAAAAATGAAAAAGGATGTTAAAGCAGTCCTGTTGCATCTGTAAAATGTCTAATTCTATGGGAGAAATAAGCCTTCGCTTTCTTCTTTGCAGGTAACTCCTGCCGAAATAGATAAAAAAAGAGAGAAGATAAAAAAAACGTAAAGGGAAGTACCAATAGTTGGAAAAAAAACTGTCAATGGCAATAATGGAGAAAACATTTTTTCCTGATAGGTCAATAATATTCCCCCTTTCACCAGCAAATCCCAAATGGAAATAGAAATAGTCCCCTAAAAAGAATAAAGGAATAAAAAGTAGCATCAGGTGCTTTCGCCGGTAAGTAAACCCTTTTACGAGGAGGATTTCATGGAAAAACAGCAAAAACACCGGGGAAAGGCTAAAAAAGAAATTACCACTTCGTAGCAGAAAAGGAAAGTCCGCCAAAAGCCCCATCCTGGTTACCACGAATGGCATTAAATACAAAATCATGGAAAGGAGTGCTCCTGCCAGAAAATAAAGGTGCGACCTGTTGGAGTACTTGGCCGAATAAGTGAGTACTAAAATGGGTGGGACGGTGAAGCTGATAAAAAAAAGGAGTGCTCCGTCAATCCAATTCATCGAAGTGGAGGATTTAATCTTCCAAGATAATATTTATCTTTATTCCTAGGCAAAGTTGTCCTAAAATAGGCTTTCTGGACATGAAGTATGGACTTCGAGAATAGGAGGCAAGCCTATCTGTTCCTTTTTCTATTCCTATGAGGAAAATAGCTGCTTAGTTTGGAGCAGGCCAATCGGCCAATCCGGGTTCCTTGCCAAATACCTTGATCAATGGCATCCCGGAAATGAATGCCGCCATAAAGTCGCGAAATAGAAGCTTCCCGCGCAGCCTCCTCAAAGGAAGCAAAACTGCGCAGAGGAAGGCCAAACTCCAACTCCGTATCATCAGCGAAGGGATAGGAAGGTCCGAATATGTGGGTAAGAACCTGGGCGGCAGCAGATGAGGCCACGCTATGACCAGAAAGATACTCCGGGAAGGGGGGCGTCTGCAATACAGGCTGCCAGGACTTATCCAAAGCTGCGCGTATGGCTGTCTCGGGCCTGACGCGGTGACTCCTGTATTTCTCGTCCCAACAGGCTATGAAGGCGTCGTGGAGAGTGAGAGCCAGCAGCACATGAGTCTGCGCTGTGGCAGGCAGTGATAAATGGTTCTGGATACAGGCAATACCCGCAATTCCCATCCAATGCCCACCAGGAGATATTTTTTTAATGCCAAACTCGATATGACCAATTTGCGAAATATGGTAGGGGTTGCAGTCCCAGAATCGGGCTATGCCCTCCTTTTCCGGATTTTTCTCCAAAACGATGGTGTGAACTTCATCCAATAACTGGCGAAAGGGTGAACCAACGGTCATATCGAAGGGCACTGGGGGTAAAGGAGTGAATTGCGAAGCCGAGTCCAGCAGAAAGGTTCGGATGGTCCGCCAGTGGGGTTCTACGGGAGCCATGAAGGCAGGCCCAGTAGGTTGCCAAAAGGCTTCTCCGCGACGGGGGGTATAGCGGGGAAGATTGTTCAATTGCCGGAAACCGTCGGTGCCAGCCCGATTCAGAGTCTGCCGGGTAATATGTTCTACCAGATTCTGGATCTCAGATGGAATGCTTCGGGCGATGGAATCCAATGCGGGCCTCAGCCTTGTTCCTGATGGAAGGAGAGCAGCTGCAGTCTTCCACATGGCTAAAAGGACAGCGTTGTCCCTAACCCCTGTTCTTGCCGTTGAAAGGAGACTGGCAGGTTTAACAGGCAAATAGCCAAAACTAGGATAATCCTTTGGTTGCAGAGCCGAGAGCGTTTCATAAGCTGCGAGGGTCGTATAGGCGTAGTAACGCGCGGCTGCTACGGGCGAGGTTACATCATCCACCATAATGTCCGTTACCTGTTTCAGGGCGTGGACGTAAATCCCAGCGGGCCTTTTTTCAACTGCAAGCATGTAGCATGGAAACAGTATGAAGAGTAAACGGACAACCAGGGACATGATTAGGGTCTTTGGTGCTGTGGGATAAGCAGGAGAGCTGCTCGATTATTAACGCCGGCTATGATTTGCCATTTTCCGCCCGTTCCTTCGATTTTTTTTAGGCTGCGTACAGCGCCTTGAATGGCCAGGCCGGATGCGAGTGGGGGCACACAAGTGAATACCCTTTTGGAGCCCATGCCCTTCAGCAGGCAGCCATAGTTGGCATCGGATCGGCCAATGCGAATGCGGGTCTGCTCTGCATTACCGGCCAGCAGGACGTCGCAAACACCGTCGTTGTCAAAATCGCCGGAAAGGACGGCGTGGATGGGTGCGAAATTGACTTCGACCGGAAGGGACCTGGGCTGAAAAATCCCCTCCTGATTTTCAAACCAAAGGGTTTCCAGCGTATTCACCTGGAGCCTGGGGCTGGCCTGAACCTCCTCGGGGGATAAAATACCGGGAAGCGTCATTCGCGCGTAGGAGTCGTAGGTGACAAATTTCTTTCGTAGACCCACCATCTGATCGGTCATCTCGTCTCTGGTAGGAAAGGGATAAGATACCCCTTCTATGTAGGCACAAAGAATGGGATCCGGATAGCCATTGCGGTCAAAATCGTCGTAGAACAATTCCATGGGTTCTTTTTCTGAGACCCGGATAGAACTGTTGGTTCCCCAATTACCACCTATGAGGTCGGTATCTCCGTCCCCGTCGAGGTCAGCTGCGTGCAGGGTATTCCACCATCCGTAGAGCGGCTTTGGAAAGACAGAGCTTGAAATATCGCGGAGGCTACCCTCGCGGTAGGCAAAGAAAAGGAGCGAAGACCATTCACCGCAGACGGCAAGTTCCTGGTTTCCATCTCCGTCCACATCCAGCAGGAGGGCGTGGGTGACCATACCTAAGGGTTGCTTCCAAGCCACAGTAAACGAACCCTTTCCGTCATTCGCCAATAGAACACTTTCTGGTGCATAAGGATAACGCCCTTGTTCCACCCTTGCGCCTACAAACACATCTAGATCGCCATCTTTATCGTAATCCCAGGGTACCGCTACGGATCCGGAAAATGCAAGATTGGGTAAAGTACCCTGGTCAGCGGGGGAGAATAATCCGCCACGATTAAAATAAAGACGGTCCTGAAGAGGCAGACCTGAATCCGGAGCCCCATAGCCTCCAGAAACCACATATAGGTCAAGGTCATTATCGCCATCGGCATCAAAAAATTCGGCGTAGGCATCCTCATATGCCGCATCGGCCGCCAATAGGGGCTGTTGGGAAGGGATGAATTTGCCGCTCCGGTTTTGTAGGAAAAGGGCTCCAGGCTGTCCCTCGGGTCCGCAAAGATAGAGATCATCTAAACCGTCGCCGTTGATGTCGCCAATTGCCGACTCTGGACCGTGGTACGAGACCATGTTTGGAATCAGGGGTTGTACCTTGAAATCGTTGACCATCATTTCCCTGTGGAGATATCGCAAGGTATCTGGCACAGGACGGAAAAGGGTAGCTTGGGGAGGAGCTTCTTTCAGAAACGGTACTTGTGCGTCTTGATGGTGCAATGTGATGGTCTGTCGACGCCGGATGTCTTCAGTCAGACGGGTCATTTTGCCATCGGGCCAGGTTACATGGATGGAGTCGGGGGTTAAGTCAGGCAGGCCGGCATGAACAGGAAGTACCATAGAGGACTGAAATCCGTGGACAGATTGCTTTTCAAAAATCCGAATGCCATCTGGGGTAAATACTTTGATACTTGTGCCCAGGGCCTGGGTATTGGCGGTATGCGAGGAGAGGTAGAAGCGGAGGTAATTCCCTGTTTTTCCCGTCTCGACACTGCGATTGCGGTAAATGCCTGCTTGGGCGTTCATGCGGTTGAACACGAGGTCCAGATCGCCGTCGTTGTCCAAATCCGCATAAGCTGCGCCGTGAGCAAAATCGGCACCTCCTAGGCCCCAGGCAATGGTTTGGTCCTTAAAGTGGAGATTGCCCTGGTTTTCAAAAAGGTAATTTTGAAGGGGGGTTGAGCGAATAGATTGCAGCATGCTGAACATCTTGCTATCGGTATCCCCCTGGAGGTGTTTCAGCCGGGCATTAGCATAAAACTTCATGAAGTCTCGGTTAATCATGTCCCGGCCATAGCCATTGGTCACGAAAAGGTCTTTGGCACCGTCGTTGTTGAAGTCAGCAAAAAGGGCAGCCCAGCTCCAGTCAGTGTCTGCAATTCCGGCCAGCTGCCCGATTTCGCTGAAGGTCCCGTTGCCGTTATTGAGATGCAGCATATTGCGCATCAGCTGATGGTGGAAACCATTTTCCACCATATTGTTGTATAGCTCAAAATTGTCTGGAGCATAAAGGAGTTTCTGCCGCTCATTGTCGCGGGGGAGCATATCCAGGGTGAAGATATCTTGTAGCCCATCATTATTGATGTCGGCGATATCCAGGCCCATGGAAAAATTGGAAATATGGGGCAGTTGCTCCTTAAGGACCTCCCTGAAGCTACCGTCCTGTTTATTCAGGTAGAGATAATCTTCCTCCACATAGTCATTAGACACGTAAATATCGGGCCAGCCGTCGCTATTGATGTCAGAGATGTTAAGCCCCAGACCGTACCCTAGCGGATTGGACCTGATTCCTGCCTCTCGGGTGATGTCATGAAAAATCCCGCTTCGGTTTTCATAGAGGTGGTCTCCGGCATCCGGATCAATCTGATTCTTGACGTAGGCTGCGTCAAAGTTGCGAAACTGCTTTACGTTATGATTGAGCACATAGGCATCTAGATCGCCATCGCGATCCATATCGAAAAAGGACGCCATGGTGCTGTATCCGGCATCGGCCAGACCAAGACTAGCAGCTTTTTCGGTGAAGGTGAGGTTTCCGTTGTTTAGGAATAGCAGGTTGCGCCGTTTCTCCGGGGGGTGGTTCCCGGAGCGGCAAAGATAAATATCCAGCCAGCCGTCGCCGTTTACATCGGCAAGGGATACCCCCGTGGTCCAGCCACTGAAGTGATGAAGACCGGCTTTGTCGGTGATATCCTCAAACTGGAAATTGCCCCGGTTGAGGTATAGCCGTCCTGGATGCGTATTAGCGCTGAAATAGAGGTCAACGAGTCCGTCATTGTTGAAATCACCTGCTCCAACACCACCTCCATTATAAAAATATTCGTAAGTGATGATGTTTAGGTCAGGAGTCTCCGGCAGTTGATTGGCGAAGGTTATTCCAGTTTGCCCGGAAGTCACGGCTTCGAAAAGTGGATCTTCTACAGGTTTTGAATCCTGAGGAACAACGAATCCCAGGGTGGGTGCAAACAAAAGGCCTTGGAACAGCTGCCGGAACATTTTACAAAATTAAGGGATTTCAATTGGTTGTATCGTCAAAGAAAAACGCATCCTGCGCCACGGGGGACACAGGATGCGTCGTTTCCCTGTCCAGACAGGGTGGGTCCGTCAGGCTGACGGGTCAGGCATTATTTTCCGCCATCCCACCACACCCGGGTTGCAAATTTGTCACCACCCATGCGTGCCACGGCAGCGGTGTAGTTTGCAGGATTAGAGCCTGCCTCATTTTCCCAGTAGATGAGCCGGCGAGGAATCACCGGACCCTCGAAAGCGTTTGGATCGCGAGTCGGTGTGAGTCTGGGATAATCGAGCCTTCTCCAGTTGGCATAGGATTCCATGTCATTGAGGAAGGTGGCAGCCCAGAACTCTTCGCCCACGAGACGAATCTTATCCTCTGCGGAGGCTGCGGCAAACTTACGGCCTGCGGTATAGGCATCTATATCAGCCGCAGAACGGGCAAAGGAAGGATCGAAAGCAGTCCAAGCCTGTATGGCACCTCGCACCCCATTGTTGAAGTGGGTTTCAGCATTGGAGGTAATCCAACCCCGAAGCGCTGCCTCGGCAGAAAGCAATTCTGTTTCGGCATAGGAAATCAGGTAGTAGGGATCTTCCCAATCCTGATATTTCAGATTTAGCATGGAGAACATGCGGGTTCCCACGCCTGCGGTCTGAAACCGTGCACGGTCCTCTGCAGAAAGTACAGGAAGCAGGGTGGCGCTGGTGTATCCGTTAGGCAGACCGCGCTGATTGGCAGGATTGACATCCCAGGTAGAGGCGACCTCTGGATTTCCGGTACCTCCCACCACAATCATTAGACGGGGATCATTATTCGCACGCATCCAGTTGACGAAAGTCTCACTGATTTTGCAGTCGCGGGAATACTTGTAGGTGTTCCAGTAGCCATCATTTAAACCATTGCGATTGTGACCTTGTGGACCATTCAGATACTTAATGGTGCCATTGTCCGCATTGGAAGAGAAGGTACCTGATGCATAAGCTTCTGCGAAAATGCTTCGGCCAGTGTTCGCATCCACCTTTTGCATACGCATAGCCGCACGCATGAGCAGCGCGTTGGCAAACTTTTTCCATCGGGCGATATCGCCGTTGTACACGACATCCTGGGAACCCAAGTTGCCGCCAGTAGCACTCAACTTGTCCCGGGCAGCCTTCACATCCTTTACGATAGCGGCATAGACATCTTTCTGTGCCTCATAGGCAGGAAACCAGTTCTCGGGGTCTTGTAGACCGTAGCCAGCCTTAGTATAAGGAATATCACCATGCAGGTCAGTCAGCCGGTGTAAATCAAATGCACGCAGAATAGTAGCCACAGCATTGAGGTTGGCACGGCTGGCATCGGACTTCGTCTGTTCGATGATGTTGGAATACAGGCGAATCACATCAGTGAAGTGGCGCTCCATGTAGGCACCACTATACTGCGCATTGTAGTAGTATTTGTCACCGCTGAAATAGCCGGCAGTAGACGCCGTGTGCTGAATCATGGTGGCGGCATAGAGCATGTTGGCCCGAGTATTTTCATATTCCCCGCCGATACGCAAGGTCGCGGTGGTGAGGAGGAATGCGGGATCCATTGCTGTAACCGCATTTCGGTTGACATTCAGGTCGATGAGCTTGTCCTCGTCGCAGGCACTCAGAATAAGCAAACTGCAGAAGACCAGACCCGTTTTGAACAATTTATTTTTCATTGGCAAATTATTGGAGTTGAAGAATCAGAAGCCCACGGCCAGATTGATACCCACATTGCGGGAAAGTGGCATGGCAAAGAACTCGAGTCCCTGATCAGCACCGAAACTGGAATAAGCGGATTCCGGATCGATATTTGGGACACTGGACCAGAGTAGTGCTAAATTTCGGCCTACGACCTGAACAGTCAGGCTCTCAAAAGGCAACTTTTTCAGCGCACTCTTTGGCAGTTTGTAGCCGATGGCCAGTTCGCGAAGCTTGGCGAAGGAAGCGTCATAGACCAAGTTCTCGGTAATGTCGCTATACCTTGACCAGTAATCGACCAGTCTTGTAACAGGAATTGTTACGTTGACAGGTGCACCAGAGGCTGTAACTCCTTTGACGGGCAATCCGCCTTCGCGACCCTGTAGTGTTTCCTGATGCAATCCCCAGCGGTAAGCCAACCAGTTGGTTCCTGAGAATATGGAACCGCCTTGGCGCAGGTCGATAAGGAAAGAAAAAGAGAAATTTTTGTAGGAAAATGCGTTAATCAGACCGGCGGTGATAGGCTGCCGGCCGAAGCCAAGGATATTATTGGCGTTGGCAGAGCGAACGGGGAAACCGTCTTCCGTGAAAATTTTGTTTCCTTGAGCGTCAGTTGCCTGCTTCCAGCCTACGATTGCGCCCAGCTGTTCGCCAACAATATGGCGAATGCGCTCACCCTGGCGCACACGAGACTCGTTGTAGTTTAGGAACTGAATGGGTTCTCCTTTGGCATTATTGCCAAGATTAACAGCCTCACTAACATTATGGGCAAAGTTCAGGGTGATATCCCACTTCAGATTCCGGGAACTTACCGCGGCTACGTTTAGCATCAGTTCGACCCCTTTGTTGGTCAGTTCGCCCACGTTTACCTGGGTACTTCCGAATCCGGAAATTGCTGAAATACCTGCATTGAGGATGTCATTCGATGTGGTCCGGTTGTAGTAAGCCACATCCACACCCAGGCGGTTGTTGAGAAGGCGCACGTCAGCACCAATTTCAATTTCCGAGGAGGTATATGGGCTCAGTGTTGGATTGGGTATAGATCCGTTTGTGATAACCCCAGCATTGGCAGTGCCATGCGGAGCACTCAGCAGCCCATACTGCACGTTGAGGGCATAAGGATTTGGGCCACCACCCCCTACCTGTGCCCAAGAGGCCCTGACTTTGGCGAAATTGATGGCAGAAGGCAATTTGAAGGCATCTGTCAGTACAGCGCTTATTCCGGCAGATGGGTAGATAAGTGTGTTATTCTCTACAGAAAGGGTGGAGAACTGGTCCCGGCGTCCGGTCATATTCAGATAAAGCCAACTCTTGTAACCCAGATTAGCAGAAGCATACATGGAGTTGATGCCGAACTCCGAGAAGCCGAAGTTCCGGCCCGGAGCCCGCACGTTGTTGACGCTGTGGAAAAAAGGAACGACCAAATCATTACCTCCGGTGCCTTTTGTCTTACCATCGTTGGTCATGCGATTTCCACCAATCAGGTAGTCGAACTGGAAGTCTCCGAACTCGGTCTCACCACCAAGCATCACTTCGAGGTTATTTTCCCGGCGGTTAGTGAACGATTCGTTGTAGTCGCCAAGCGGCTTATAGGCCGTACCATAAGCTTCGGTGCTGGCGGCATCGCGATTGTTGAAATCGGTGCCCACTCTACCCATGACATAGAGCCATTTAGTCAGATCGTAGCGGGCAGAAACGTTACCAAACAAACGATTGGAGATATCTCTGCGGTAGAATTGATAGGCAGCCCAGTATGGATTCGTTGCAAAGGTATTACCCTGGAAGCGCAACTCCGTAAGGTCTTTTTGTGCACCCAACTTCTCACCAGGGCCCTGGATAACGCTAAAAGGAATTTCCCGAGGCTTTAGCACTACAGCGAAATTGGCATTGCCAGGAGAATCTGACAACCTTGGCCGGTTGGTGGCATCTTGGAAGGCATAATTAGCTGAAACGTTGAGGGTCAGGTTCTTGAGTTTGCTGTTAATGTTAAGAGCCACTGTCTGCCGCTTGAAGCTGGCGTTGGGCATAACATCCTGATTTCGAAGGTCGGATACAGCCAGGCGATAGTTTCCTGACTCGTTTCCACCAGAAAAAGCCAGGGAATTGTTGAGCGTGGAGCCCATCTGGTAGAAATCGTTGATTCCCTCACCAAGGTAGGAGTAAGGACGGCTTACCCCATCGAACTGAATCGTGCCTGCTCCGTCGTACTTTGCTCCCCAAGCCAGGCTGGAGTTGGAAAGGGCCTCATCTTGGGAGGCAAATTTTTTGCCCTGGACCCCCTGACCATATTGGGTCTGAAAGTCCGTCATGTCGATGGCCTGGTCGATGGTCAGATTGGAATTGAATTGGATGCCCATGCCTTTCCTAGCCGTTCCAGACTTGGTGGTGATAATAACCACCCCGTTGGCAGCGCGGGCACCATAGAGCGCAGCCGCAGTATTCCCTTTCAATACAGAGATATTCTCGATATCATCCGGATTGAGCGCTGCGAGTCCATCTCCGCCGTCATTGCCGCCCCAGAGGCCGGCTTGTCCGAAGTTGTTGGTCTCAATGGGAACACCATTTACGATGTACAGCGGTTGGTCATTACCGCCCAAGGAGGATCCTCCGCGGATGATGACCCTAGTGGATCCGGCAGCACCTGATGCGGGAGGCGATACATTCACTCCGGCGATTTTTCCGGTGAGGGCATTGCCCAGATTAGCCGTGCGCACCTCTTGGACCATTTCTCCTTTGATCTGCTGGACAGCATAAGACAAGGATTTCTTCTCCCTGCTCATACCCAAAGCGGTGACAACCACTTCATCCAAGGCAGCGCCTTCGTCTAGGGAAATTTCCAGAGCTTGTCCGGCACTCGTCACCTCCACAGTTTGGGTGGCAAATCCGATATAGCTCACTTCCAAGGTGGCCGGTAAGGATTTCACCTGAATGCTGAACCGGCCGTCCAGATCAGTGATGGTGCCATTGGTCGTACCTTTTTCTAAAATGGAAGCTCCAATGACTGGGCTACCATCAGAAGAAGAGGTTACGGTTCCTGACACAGACTGAGCAACAAGGGTACCCGTCATAGCGAGGAAAGCAAAGACCAGGGTGATACCACGGAAACCCATCGGGAACCGCAAATCCTGTCTGTTGCCTTTGTTGAAAAATACATTCATACTTGAACGTTTTGGTTATGTGAGTGGAAAAAGATAAAATCCGAAAGTTAAGGTCAGTTCACACAGATTACCTAAACAAATCACTGTAAACCTAACACAATATATTGTTATTAAAATATTTTACGAATAAAATGCCTAATCGCTGCCTTATTATAGATCTAAAATTAGGAAAAGTATTCCTTTCATATTCCCTTTACCAGGTATAAGGAGCACTCACCTATCGGCAAAGCGCTTTTCCAGTTCCCTAACCAAGGCAGCAATATCATCTTTCCGGGCCAAGGTGTTTATCCAATCGGCCGGAATTCCCTCGAATCCGTAGAGAAGTCCCGCTAATCCGCCAGTTACCGCGCCAGTGGTATCTGCATCACCGCCCAGATTTACCGCCTTAAGAACAGCTTCGGGGAAGTTACTCGTGGTAAGAAGGCACCACACGGCGGCCTCCAGGGTGTGCACGACGTAACCGCCGCTGTATATGAGCTCCTCAGGCAAAATGGCCAGCTCCTGTTGGAGAAGGCGGTTATTGGGGACCAATGCATCGGAATTAACGTTTAACGTTGGAAGGAATGCGGCCAATTCCGATTGCAGCTTGTGAAAGATATCCAGCTTATCCATGCCATCCAGAATCATTCGCGCAAACTCCAAATAATAGAAGCAGCCTACTACCGAGTGGACATGGCGGTGCGTCAGGGAGGTGTATTCCTTTGTGAGGTTAAAACGTTCCCCGGGGGATTTTTACCGCAGCAGGAAAACCAGGGGAAGGATGCGCATAAGGGCTCCGTTGCCATTGTCTGAGGCCTCGTCGCCACCTGCCAGCTGCGGTGCTATGCCCCCCGCTATTTTATGGAGAGCCTTACGGGTTCCGTTGCCAATATCAAAAATCTGGCCCCGGGCTGTCCACAAGTTATGGTGAAACCAGCCAAGGCATCGCTGGGCAAGGTCTTCAGGCCCCAGACCCCTAGAGAGGGTGTCGGCCAGACAGAAGGTGAGTGAACTGTCGTCGGACCAGGTTCCGGCTGGCTGTTGGTAAGTTCCAAATCCTCGCATATCCCGAACGGGATCGGTTTTCCGGGAAGTGCGGGGAGCAAATTCGACGGGTACTCCAAGAGCATCCCCAACGGCAACCCCGAAGAGGGCGGCGTGATAGGGGCGAGCCGGGACAGCATCTAATGCCAGGTTGCCCAAGCTGCTCCAGGCCTGCAGTGGATCGGTATGCACCGGAGGCGCATGATCATATGCCGGGGGTACCTGTGTATGCAACAGGCCCCAGTAAATGAGGCGGGTAAACTGGGCAATATCCTGGTTATCGTCCTCCGCCTTGTATTTTTCCAAATTGCGCTCTACCCAGCATTCCCTAATGTGGGCTTTTTCACCTTCCGGAATCAATTGGGTGCGATAAACTTCAAATCCCGTCCAGGATCTGTGGAAATACAGCCAGCCATCCTCATGGAAAATAAACTATTTATCTTCCATCTCCTCAGGAATACATCCCTGACGAAGCAGACGTACCTATTCCCCCGAAAAGGTGAGCGACAACGCCAAGTATTTGGGCTTTTCGGCCGGGTGGTTCACCCAGCTGCTGCGGGTGGCTATTTCAGGCATTTTTGGGAAGGGAGGTAGACCCACTAGGACTCGAACCTAGAAAAACGGTACCAAAAACCGGTGTGTTACCATTACACCATGGGTCTGAACCACTTTTTTACAAAGTGGGGCAAAAATAAGAACCGAAGCGCTCAAAAACAAGTACTGATACTAATTTTGTTTGTATTTCTTTATACTTGAAAATCCAATGGTCATGTTCCGAAGCTTTATTCTCTTCGCCTCCATCCTCTTCGCCTTGTGCTGCCAGGCCCAGTCAAGTAGCGGATTTGCTCCGCTGGTCAGGGAAACCCGTCTCCTTGAAGGATTTCTGCCCTTTTATCACGACGAAGAATCGGGTAAGATATGGCTTGTGGTTCCCGAGGAGTTTTTGGCTAAGGAATTCCTTTACGTCAATTCCCTTCCTGCCGGCGTGGGTTCCAACGACATTGGGCTGGACCGCAATCAGTTAGGTGATTCGCGGATTGTTTCCTTTATTCGACACGGGCAGAAGTTGTTGCTGGTGCAACCCAACTACGATTACCGGGCCCGAAGCGAGAATCCAGCAGAACGGGCTGCGGTGCGTGACGCCTTTGCCACCTCTGTGCTGGCCGGGTTCCGCATTGAGGCTCAGGATGGGGGGCGCATGCTGATTGACCTTACCCCCTTCCTATTGCGGGATGCCCATCAGGTAGCAGCACGGCTAAAACGGGCCGGGCAAGGCATCTACAAGGAGGATCCGACCCGCTCAATGCTCTATCCGGAGCGCATCCGGAATTTCCCCGGAAACACTGAATTTGAGGCAATCATTACTTTCGGTGGGGAAGCTGCCGGGAATTATATTCGCTCCGTGACGCCTTCTCCTGATGCGCTGACGGTTCGAATGCATCACTCTTTCATCGCCTTGCCTGACGACGGCTATACACCGCGCGAATCGGATCCCAGAGCCGGATACTTCACTACAGAGTTTATGGATTATGCCACACCCGTATCCTCGCCTATCCGCAAACGCTGGATAAATCGCCACCGACTGGTTAAGAAAAATCCTTCAGCGCCGCGTAGTGAGGCGGTAGAGCCCATCGTTTATTATTTGGATCCTGGCGTGCCGGAGCCCATCCGTTCCGCCTTATTGGAGGGGGCTTCCTGGTGGAATCAGGCATTTGAGGCTGCCGGATTTATTCAGGGCTTCCAAGTGAAGATGCTGCCTCCGGATGCCGATCCTATGGACATCCGCTACAACGTCATTAATTGGGTGCATCGCTCTACCCGAGGGTGGTCTTATGGAAGTTCCGTTACAGACCCTCGAACCGGGGAAATCATCAAGGGTCACGTCACGCTAGGCAGTCTCAGGGTTAGGCAGGACTTTCTAATCGCCCAAGGGATGCTGGAGGCCTATGCCGATGGCCTTCAACCGGATCCCCGTTTGCTTGAAATGGCGCTTGCCAGGCTTCGGCAGTTGGCGGCCCATGAGGTGGGCCATACCTTGGGCATTAACCACAATTTTGCGGCGAGCACCAATGGCAATGCTTCGGTTATGGATTATCCCCACCCACTCTTTCGCTGGACCGGGAATCAGATGGATTTAAGTAAAGTCTATGCTACAGGTATCGGGGAATGGGATAAAATGGCGGTCCGATATGGATACGAAACGTTTCCATCCGATGAGCGGAGCCATCTACTTAAACTATTGGCGGAGACGCGGGCGAAAGGCTTACTTTATATGACCGATCAAGATGCCCGCCCTGTGGGCAGCGCCCATCCTCTAACCCACATGTGGGATAATGGATCCTCCCCCTCAGCGGAACTGGGTCGCCTTGCAGAGGTCCGTCGAAAGGCGCTGGAGACATTTGGGGAAAAGACCATTCCCCTGGAATCGCCCATGGGTACCCTGGAGAATGTCCTGGTTCCACTCTACCTCAGCCACCGCTATCAGGTGGAGGCGGTGGCTAAAGTCATCGGTGGAGTCCACTATGCGTATTCGGGTAACGGAGACGGACAGCAAGTCAACCAGATGGTCAGTGATGCGGAGCAGCGGCAGGCTCTTGGCGCATTGTTGGAGACCTTGCACCCTAATTTTTTGGAGATTCCTGAGCGGATCATCCGACTCATACCCCCGCAGCCGCCTGGTTACGAACGTGACCGGGAGTTATTTAAAGTGCATACGGGAAGCACCTTTGATCCGCTGGGTGCCGCCGAGGCTGCGGCCGACCATACCCTACGGTATCTGCTTGCCCCGGAGAGACTGGCCCGCATGGTGGAACAATCGGCCCGAAGTCAGGCCGGGCGTCTCACTCTTTCCGAATTGCTAAGCACCCTTAGCACCTTGCCTTCCCGCTGGACACAACTCTCTCCGATTGGGCAAGAAATTGGTCGAGTGGTGCACAAGCGGGTTGTAGCTCATTTGCTATCCCTGGCGGGAAATGCCAACATCATGCAGCAGGTGACAGCCTTTGCTCTAGAGGAGCTTGCCCAACTCGAAGTGGCAGCGGCAGGCGGAGGTGCTGGAACCGATGCCGGTCAGCGGGCCCATGTGGCATGGATTCGCCAACAGCTTAGGCTTTTCCGGGAAAATCCGGATGGTTTTACGCTTCCTCCGGCGCCAGCCATGCCCGACGGGGCCCCCATCGGTTGCGAGTAAATATGGTGATGCATCCGGAGACCAGCACCGGGCCAGCGCTCGATTGGTTCCGGAAGAGTGATTGGGTACCACAATCCTTCCAGACAGCTACCTGGGAGGCTTGTCTGCACGGATTCTCCGGGCTGCTTTCTGCTCCGACTGGAACCGGGAAAACCTATGCGCTCCTGATTCCTTTCCTGCTGGAGGCCCTCCATGCTAACAAGGAAAAAGCAGGATGCTGTCTGCTGTGGATTACCCCAATCAGAGCGCTTGCCCGCGAAATTGAGATTTCTGTCCAACGAGCCCTGACTGGTTTGGGCTTGGACTGGAAGGTAGGGGTTCGCACAGGGGACACCACGCAGCGCATTCGACGGCAGCAGGCCAAGGACCAACCTCAGGTGCTGATAACCACACCGGAGAGTCTGCAAATGCTATTTACCCAGGCTGGGTATCCTGACCTGCTAGCCGGATTGCAGGGTGTGGTGGTGGATGAATGGCATGAATTGCTGGGATCAAAAAGGGGAGTCCAGATGCAGCTTTCCCTGGCTCATTTGAAGACCATGATACCCAGCTTGCGCATTTGGGGTATTTCAGCGACCCTAGGCAATTTGGAGGAAGCGGCCGAGGTGCTCTTTGGTGGGGTTGTATTGCCTGAAAAGCGGAAGCTTATCACGGCTGCCCTGCACAAGGAAATAGTTATCCACACCTTGCTTCCCGATCAAGTAACTACATATCCCTGGGCTGGCCATTTGGGAATCCGCCTGGCAGATAAACTACTGCCGCTATTGCGGGAGGGGAAAAGCACCCTGATTTTCACCAATACCCGGGCACAATGCGAAATCTGGTATCGACACTTGTTGGAGATGCTTCCCGAACTTGCAGGCTACCTGGCAATGCACCACGGTTCAATGAGCCGGGAGTTGCGCGACTGGGTAGAGGCGGAACTGCATGCGGGAAATCTGCGTGCCGTCGTCTGTACCTCGAGCCTGGACCTCGGGGTGGATTTTCGGCCGGTGGAGACAGTTATTCAGGTAGGAAGTCCCAAGGGAATCGCCCGGTTTCTGCAGCGGGCAGGCCGAAGCGGGCACCGGCCTGGGGCCCTTAGTGAAATTTACTTTCTGCCAACTCATGCCCTGGAAATGCTAGAGGGGGCTGCTTTGCGGGAGGCAGTGGAGGCCGGAGATCTTGAGGCCCGTTTGCCCCCAGTCCGCTGCTTCGATGTGCTGATTCAATATCTCGTGACGCGGGCTCTTGGCGGAGGATTTGAACCCCGGAAGTTATTCCGGGAGGTGCTAGCTACCTTCGCTTTTTCCTCCCTGTCAACCACTGAATGGGAATGGGTTCTCTCCTTTGTAAGCACCGGAGGACACACCCTGCAGGCCTATCCCGAATTTTCGCGCATTGTGGTGGAAGAGGGTATTTGGCATGTGCGAGACCGGGAGGTGGCCCTGCGGCATCGGCTCCAAATGGGGACGATTACCAGTGACACCATGATGCAGGTTAAATACGTAAAGGGGGGCTACCTTGGGTCTATTGAGGAGTGGTTCATTCGGTCCTTAAGACCTGGAGAAGTCTTTTGGTTTGCCGGGCAGGCACTTTCCTTGGTGCGCATCCGTGAAATGACGGCTCTGGTGCGCAAGAGTAGGGATACAAAGGGAAGGATTCCAAGCTGGCAAGGTGGGCGGCTCCCCCTGTCGAGTGAACTGGGCACCCATTTGCGCCGCCAGATATACCAGCTTGCAGATAGGTCCCCAGAGGCTTCGCCTGAGTTAGTCGCCCTTGTTCCTCTGGTGCAGATTCAGGAACGTGATTCCGCTATTCCCCGGGAGGGTCAATTCCTTGTGGAGACCTTTCAGAGCCGCGAAGGTTTTCATATGACCTGCTATCCCCTTGAAGGTCGTTTGGTGCATGAGGGATTGGGTGCATTGATTGCCTGGCGGCTTTCCAGGAATAAACCGCAAAGTTTTTCCATTGCTATGAACGATTATGGCATAGAATGGCTTTCTGATCAGCCCATTGCAGTCGATGAAGGGGTGTTGCAGCAATTGTTTTCTCCGGAGGAACTGGGTCGGCATCTCGAAGCCTGTCTCCATGCCATTGCCCTTGCAGGCCGGCGATTTCGGGATATCGCTGCCATCTCAGGACTCCTTTTCCGAGGCTATCCCGGTAAACCCCGCAAAGAGCGCCATTTGCAGGCTTCCGGCGACCTCTTTTTTCAAGTATTCCAGGAATACGAACCAGATAACCTGCTCCTGCAGCAGGCTTTCGGGGAGGCTATGGAGTACCAGCTTGAAGAAAACAGGCTTCGTAATGCACTGGACCGTGTGGCGCGGCAAGAAATCCTACTGAAACGTTGTGCCCGGGCAACCCCTTTTGCATTTCCCATCATGGTAGATCGGCTTCGCGAAAAGTTAAGTTCTGAAAGGCTGGAGGACCGCATCCGCAAGATGACCGCAGCATTGGAAAAGTCGGTATGAAGACGGTGGAATTCCCAATCGGTGACATCCATCTGGTTTTGGATGCCCGCAAGGTAGCCTTCTGGAGGGCAGGGGAAACCCTGTTCCTGGCCGATTTGCATTTGGGGAAAATCACTCATTTCCGAAAGGCCGGAATCCCCGTACCCCATGCCGCAGCTTTGCGTAACTTAGAGATATTGGACGAGGTATTTCGGGATTATTCCCCGAGACATTGTTGCATCTTAGGTGACCTCTTCCACAGCCGGGTGAATGAGGAATGGCTAAATTTTCAGTCATTTTGCCTCATGCACCACAACACGCGTTTCACCTTGGTAACTGGCAATCACGACAGGCATCTCCTGAAGTCGCTGGCCGGGGATTGGCCAGACTGGCTGAATCTAACAGAGGAACATCGGTTGGATCCCTTCCACCTGGTCCACGAGCCTCAAAAAGAGCAACCGGGGAATGGTATTCCGCCGGTCAAGCAAGGGGCCTGGTATCGGCTTTGCGGCCATATTCATCCTAAGGTGAAGCTGAGAGGACCTGGGCGGCAACGTCTGGTAATGCCATGCTTTCATTTTTCTCCCACGCAGGGAATCCTTCCTGCTTTCGGGCAGTTCACCGGCGGATGCTACATGGATATCCAGAAAGGTGATCGGGTTTTCGGCTTGGCGGAAGGGGAGCTATTCTCCATTGGGGATAGCCCCTCTGTTTAATCAACAGTCTTCGGCATCATAGACGAGGACCCGTTCCCAAAGGTGGCGGCATTCCTCGATAAAACGCAGGTGCACCGGATCGGACTGATAGGCTTGTTCCTCCCGGGCGGTGGAAAAAAAGATACACAGGGAAATGTCGTAGGAACTGTCGATGACATCTCTGGAAGCGGGAGCTGGCACACCGATATGGAAGCTCGTGATGCCCGCTATAGACCGGAGCTGCTCCAATCCGGCGATAAGTTGAAGACGATCTTGCGTATTTCCCGGCCGCTTAAGCCAGAAGAATACGTGATGGATAAAGCACGGCATTTGGGACATAAACTAGGGTTTAGTAAGGTACAGCTCCGCGAAAGGTACAACTAATGAATTGGCAGGAGCATAATACCCGGTCGTATTCTATATATTTAGATTTCAAATACCGGATTGGCTATGACCCAATTGTTGTCTTTATTGGACTGGGGTATCCTGGTTGCCTATTTTGCAATCATCCTTTTGGTAGGATGGTGGGTCACCCGCAACCGCAAAGAAAGCTCCGACGAATACTTTCTGGCTGGAAGAAATCTTGGCTGGTTCGTAGTGGGTGCATCTATTTTTGCCTCTAATATCGGATCGGAACACATTGTAGGTCTGGCCGGTTCGGGGGCTACGGACGGGGTGGCCATGGCTCACTACGAACTTCACGCCTGGTGCCTGTTGGTGTTGGGTTGGGTGCTTGCTCCCTTTTTTCTGCGTTCCAGGGTTTTCACCATGCCGGAGTTCCTAGAGCGCCGGTACGCGCCAGGGGCACGCTATGTACTTTCGGTAATCTCCTTAGTAGCTTATGTGCTTACCAAGGTGGCAGTTGGCATATTTGCCGGTGGTGTCGTCTTTGGCGTCCTGCTTCCTGAGGTGAATATCCTTGGGTTGGATAGTTTCTGGATTGGTTCCATTGCGGTTATTGTCTTGACGGGTGCATATACCATATCGGGTGGATTAGCAGCGGTAGCCTACACAGAGGCATTGCAGACCGTATTGCTGGTCCTTGGTTCCCTTTTAGTGACAGTGTACGGACTGGAGGCATTGGGAGGCTGGGATGTGCTTCGGGATACTCTTGGACCTGCCATGTTCAATTTGTGGAAACCCATGGTGCCGGAAGGCATGACGGGAACCTGGGCACCAGTTCGCACGGAAACGCATATTGCCTGGTATTTCAATGGGGATTACCCCTGGGCAGGGATGCTTTTTTGCGCACCCATTATCGGCCTTTGGTACTGGTGCACCGATCAGTACATCGTACAGCGCCTGCTTGGGGCCGCCAATTTGCAGGAAGCCAGGCGCGGAACCCTGGCCGCCTCCTTTCTGAAGCTGCTTCCAGTATTCATCTTTATCATTCCGGGGATGATTTGTTACGCCTTGGCGCTGTCAGGAAAGATACCCGCCCTTGGAAATGCCCTTCTCGACAGTCAGGGGAATCTGGTTCGGGCTGAGGCTCAGCAGGCATTTCCCCTGCTGGTAGCCCATGTTCTGCCGTCTGGAATCCGCGGTCTCGTCGTTGCAGGTCTTTTGGCGGCCCTGATGAGTTCGCTGGCCGGGGTTTTCAATGCTGCATCCACCCTTTTCACTATGGATCTTTATGCCCGATTTCGCTCAGGGTCTTCTGACAAGCGGCTGGTTATGGTGGGTAAAATAGCTACGGCAGCAATGGTAATCATCGGTCTGCTCTGGATTCCCGTTATTCAGGGAAGCCGTGGCTTGTACGACTACCTGCAACGGGTACAAGGCTATTTGGCACCCCCCATTTTTGTGGTCTTTTTCTTTGGCATTGCCAACCGCCGCATGAATTCGCATGGTGCTATGGCTACCTTAGTGGTCGGATTCCTCCTTGGCTTGTTCAGGTTGGCGGTGGATACCCCGGTTTTGCTCCATACCGGGTTTAGTTATACCCCTGGTTCCATCCTCTGGATAGTCAATCAATCCAATTTCCAATACTACAGTTTAGGAATTCTTTTAGTTAGTGGTTTAGTGATGGTGGGAGTGAGTTGTGCTACCCCTGCTCCCCAAATAGGCAATTTTCAAGGCTTAACCCTGGATACCGAGTCGGAGGACCAGCGGCGGGAGGTTCGGGCCGGTATCGGATGGCTGGATGTGGCCGGAACGATTGGGGTTCTGCTCGCCATCCTCGCCTGTTATTTGTATTTTGTTGGCTAAATAACCAAGTCATGAAGGGAATCGGATGGAAAAAGCGCCTAGTTTGCCTACTGCTGGCCCTTTTTGTCCTTTCGTGGGGTGGGGGTTGTCGTAGGAACGAAAATCAGCAAACCAGCATGAATAAAATGTCGGTCGAGGAAAGCCATTTCGGCATCTTGCCGGAGGGCGAAGTTAAGGTATATTCCCTGCGAAACGGGCAAGGACAGAAAGTTGTCATTTCCAGCTACGGTGCCACGCTCATGCGTTGGATTGTCCCCGACAAAGAGGGAAGGATGGAGGATGTGCTTTTGGGATTCAATGACCTTTCCGGCTATACCGGTAACCATCCTTATTTTGGGTCGCTTGTGGGAAGGTATGCCAATCGGATTGCCGGAGGATCCTTCCCTCTAGCCGGGGAAACCTACACCCTGGCACGCAACAACGGCCCGAATGCCCTTCATGGCGGCCCCGGCGGATTTCATAGAAAGCTATGGGATGCCCAGGTTATTAAAGGGGAGGAATCGGTGGGGGTTTTGCTGAAACGCTTAAGTCCCGACGGGGAAGAGGGGTATCCCGGAAATCTTCAGGTTGAAGTCGTTTACCGATTTAATCAAGCTGGTGAACTCAGCATCAGTTACACCGCAACAACAGACCGCCCTACACCAGTCAATCTGACCAATCACGCCTACTTTAACCTTAAGGGAGAGGGGAAAGGTGATATCTTGGAACACTATCTCCGGATTTACGCCGAACGATTCACCCCGGTTGATAGCACCTTGATTCCGCTAGAAGATCACCGCCAAGTAGAAGGAACTCCGTTTGATTTTCGCAACTGGCACGCTATTGGCGAGCGAGTGAATGCCGAAGAGGAGCAAATTATCCGAGGCAAAGGCTATGACCATAATTTTGTACTAAACAATCAGGATACCGGACTTTTCCTTGCAGCCCAGGTCTGGGAGCCGGTAAGCGGAAGACTGCTAGAGGTGCGCACCACCCAGCCAGGTATGCAGTTTTACTGTGGGAATTTTCTGGATGGAAAACTTACAGGCAAGAGGGGCAAATCTTATGAAAAACGGAGTGGATTTTGTCTTGAAACCCAACATTTTCCCGATTCGCCTAACCACCCTACCTTTCCTTCCACAGTACTTAGGCCGGGCGATGTCTTCCGAAGCCAGACGATTTACACCCTAAAAACCAGCGAAAAAAGACCATGACCAGCAGGCGCAATTTCCTAAGAACTACTGCTCTTGCGGCCGGATATGCCGGATTTTACCCACGACTTTTAGCAACGTCATCTCCAGCCGGAACATACCATACCCTGCGGGGAAACGTGGGATATTTTGTGGAAAGGGGGGGTACGATCGGATGTTACCTCACCCCAGAAAATGCCGTGGTCGTCGATACCCAGTTTCCGGAATCCGCCTCGAATCTGCTGCTGGAAATTCGAAAAGTGCACAGTGGTCCACTGGATTTGCTCATCAATACCCATCATCACGGCGACCACACTGCCGGGAACAGCGTCTTTCGGGGGATAACAGGAAAGGTAGTTTCCCATGAAAACTGCCGGAAAAACCTGGAGCGGACGGCAGCTGCTCAGAATACTTTGGACAAAACGGTGCTTGCCGATACCGTTTTTACCACACATTGGGAAATGACCTTGTCCGGGGGAGAAAAAATTTCCTGCCAATATTTTGGAAGGGGGCATACTGACGGCGATATTGTGGTTCATTTCGAGGGTGCCGATGTGGCGCATATTGGCGATTTGGTATTTAATCGCCGGTTTCCCTACATAGATGTCCCGGGAGGGGCATCCATAGACCACTGGGTGGATACCCTGGAAGCGATTTTGGGTCATTATGGAAGGGAAACCCTTTTCCTATGCGGTCACGCCCGGGAAGGATTTCCTGTGGTTGTAGGTCCATCCGATTTGCGGGCCATGCAGGATTATCTCAGGAAATTGCGCGATTATGCCAAGGGCCTAATTCGCGATGGGGTAGGCGAAGAAGAGGCGGTAAAAAGGACTACCGCTATACCTGGAGCTGATGAATGGATTGGCGAGGGCGTAGCCCGAAGTATCCGAGCGGCTTATGCATTGTACCAGAAATCCTGACATTTTTCGTTGGATTTTCCGAGCCATAATGGTAGCTGACATCCGCTCGATAAGAGACTAAAGTCAGTCACTAAACCTGGGATTTTTGTCTTAATTCTTTAGCTAAGTGTAGGAAAAAAGAAGGATTTGGGTTCAGGAAAGGCGTTGGATGATTTCCGCGAGGGGCAAAGATTCTTGCGTGCCTTTCGTCATATCCTTTAGCATGAAATGCCCTAATGCCAGTTCCGCTTCTCCGGCAATGGCTACAAATGGAATGCGGCGGTCTGCGGCGTATTTCAGTGGTTTTTTCAGTTTGTCCGGCTCAGGGTATAAATCGGCCGGAATGCCGGCATTTCGAACCTGTTGAAGTGCCCCGAAAGCATAGTGATGGGCCTCGGAATCTAGCGCTGCAAAAAGAATCTTCAGGGTTCCGGTTAGGTCGGAGGGGAAGAGTTGCCGCGCCTCCATGATATCATAGATGCGTTCAGCGCCAAATGAAATACCCACACCGGGCATACCCTGCATGCCGAAAATCCCCGTGAGGTCGGCATAACGCCCACCGCCTCCGATACTTCCCATCCCTTCGCCCTCTGGCTTCACCTCGAAGATGCAACCGGTGTAATACCCAAGGCCCCTGGCAAGAAGCGGCGTAAAGACCACAGGATTGCGAGTTGGTGTGATGGCCAGGTAGCGCAAGAATACGTCCATTTCTTCGATACCGGAGGTTCCGATTGGGGAATCCGCCAGAAGGTCCCGAAAATACTCCAGGTCATTGTGCTGAAGAATCTCCAGTAGGTGCGCTGCCTTTGCCGGCGAAATACCGCGGCGTTCCATGTCTGCGGCCACGCCTTCGGGCCCAATTTTATCCCATTTGTCCACCGCGGTGGTCATGGAAGTGAACTGATCCTCGAGCCCTGCCACAACAGCCATACCTGCAAGCAACATCCGGTGATTGACCTCGATGCGAACGGGAATACCCAGGTGGGTGAAGACTTGATCGAAAAGGGAGACCAGCTCCGCCTCGTACATGAGGGAAGGGGAACCGACCACATCAGCATCGCACTGGAAAAACTCTTGGTATCTTCCTTTCTGGGGGCGGTCTGCTCGCCACACCGGCTGAATCTGGTAGCGCTTAAACGGAAAGCGGAGCTGGTGTTGGTGCATAACTACAAATCGGGCGAAAGGCACAGTGAGGTCGTATCGCAGTCCGCGTTTTGCTGTGGGGCCCTCTTCCCCAGCCACGTGGGTAAGCACCTTAAATAACAGCTTGTCGCCTTCTTCCCCGTATTTGCCGGTGAGTGTCTCCAGATTCTCGAGCGAGGGAGTCTCTACCGGTTCGTAGCCAAAACGCACAAATGCCTCCCGGATAATGGCAAAGAGGTATTGGCGTTTGCGAACTTCCTCGGGGCCGAAATCGCGGGTGCCCTTGGGTATACTTGGTTTCATGACTTAGCGGGCTGCTGCGAACTGTCGAAGGAAGCGCAAATCATTTTCAAAAAGCCAGCGGATATCCGTGATGCCATAGAGCATCATAGCTTGCCGTTCAATACCCATACCGAAGGCAAATCCCGTAAACTCCTCGGGTTCTATGCCGCAATTGATAAGGACCTGTGGGTCAACCATGCCGCATCCCATGATTTCCACCCAACCCGTATGTTTGCATACATGGCAGCCTTTGCCGTTGCAAATGAAACAGGAGACATCCATCTCCGCACTTGGCTCTGTAAACGGGAAATAGGAAGGACGAAGGCGTATTTGAGTGGATGCGCCGTACATTTCCCGGGAAAAGTGCAGCAGGGTCTGCTTCAGATCGGCGAAGGATACTCCCCGGTCGATGTAAAGGCCTTCCACCTGATGAAACTGGCAATGGGAGCGCGCGGAAATGGTTTCGTTGCGGTAAACACGGCCTGGGGCGATAATCCTTATGGGCGGTTTGTGAGCCATCATCGTCCGGGCCTGCACGGAGGAGGTATGGGTGCGCAAAAGCAATTCTGGGTAATCACGGAGGTAGTAAGTATCCTGCATATCCCGTGCAGGATGATCCTCAGGCGTATTCATCGCCGAAAAATTATGCCAGTCGTCCTCGATTTCGCGCTCTTCAGCAACGGTGAATCCCATCCTCCCGAAGATTCGTACGATGCGATTCATCGTGATGGACACCGGATGACGGGACCCCATTTCGATGGGTTCACCGGGCGCAGTAAGATCGAGCTGCAGTGTATTTCCGGCTTCCGGACGACCCGTATGGGTTTGATTTTTAGCTTCTTCATACCGGACCGTGGCCAGCTCCTTCACCTCGTTGATTAACTGCCCGAAAGCCTTTTTTCGTTCATCGGGCACTTCCCGGATTTCCCCCATGAGCGGTTTGATGACATTCCTGGAGCCGATAAACTGGCTCCGGAAGGCTTCCAGTGATTCCGCGTCGGTTGGGCTCCAAGAAAGAATTTCATCGCGGAGGGCTTCCAGTCGGTCGAATGCAGATGATGTCATAGGGCCAAAAATGGTAGTCAAAGGTAGGATTTCCCCTTTACATCGGGGAAGATTTTCAGGGTCAGCCCAATTGTCTATTTTTGGGAATCAATATGGGAAATATTCTTTTTCCAACGACTAGCTTGGCTTTTCTGCATGTTGTTGGCATGCTCTTCTCGCCTTTCCTGCAATCGCTTACTCTGCTATTGCTAGGGTTTTTAGCTCTATCCCGCTTGTTTTTCGCCCCTGGCCAATCTTGGGAAAACCTGGGAGCCTATGGCCGAAAGGTAGGATTTTGGGTATTCGGACTCCTGTTTCTGGAGGTAGCCCTTGGGGTTTTTACCGCCGAGGATCCGACCTATTTCCTTGAGCGGCTTCGCCTTCGCCTCCCCTTCCTAGGTTTGCCCCTGGCTTTCTTTTTGCTGCCTCCACTGCCACCCAAAGTTTACCGTAATTGGTGGGCAGCGGTGCTATTGCTGATGGATGGCGTAGCCCTTGGCGTAATCTTGAACTATCTGATTCATCAGGAGGCTATACAGATGCTGCTGGAAATGGGAAAGGCCATTCCTACACCTGCCAATCATATCCGTTACGCCCTGCTGCAGGTGATTGCCCTTTGCGCAGCAGCCTACTGGGGCTGGCATCGCGTGGACTTGGTTTCCCGTCCCCTTCGCCTTTTTTTCCGCGTATCCGCAGTGTTCCTGTTTTTGTTCTTGCATTTTCTGGCAGTTCGAAGTGGCCTATTCTCCCTGTATTTTGTCCTTGCTGCTTGGGTTATTCCCTATGGGTTGCGGCAGCGGGCTTACGGCAAATTAGCTGCCTTGTTGGTTCTCATGGCTTTTCTGCCCATAATCGCCGTTAACGTAATCCCCAGCCTAAAGCATAAACTGGGTTATGTTCGCTACGATCTGGAGCAGCTTCGGCAAGGGGCAGTCAACGATCAGTTGTCGGACTCTTCGCGCTGGATTTCCTGGAAACTTGGTTGGGAGCTATTTCGCGAGCACCCCCTGACCGGAGTGGGAGCGGGCAATATCCGCCTGGAGATGGACAAGCTCTACACGCGGGATTATCCCCAATTTGTGAAACGCCTCACCCCGCACAACCAGTTTTTGATGATCATGGCCAGTTCCGGTCTGCTGGGCCTGGGTTTATTCGGGCTGGCCTTCCTGATTCCCATTCTTGCGGAGGGGAACTATCGGGATACCTTGCTGTTGAGTTTACATCTCGCCATTTTTGCTTCATTTTGGATGGAAGCCACTTTCGAGACCGCTATGGGAGTTGCCGTTTTTCTGTTTTTCCATCTTTTCCATGCCCGGCATTGCCGCCCTTCCGGTTATTTGGTTGGGCAGGGCCGGGAGATTCCTTCCCGTATCACCTGAATCCAATATGGCATCGCCAAAATCCTTTCCCAACTGGGAAAACGTCACCCAGGAATACTTGGAGGGCAAGCGCGTGGTCACTGACTCTGGGGCCTATCGGCAGCTCATTGACCTGCTGGTTTTTCATGAATGGCATTATTATGTGGGAAATAGGGCATTGATTAACGATGAGCGCTATGATCGGTTATTTCAATTGTTGAAGAACCACGAATTAGCCCATCCTGAGTCGATACTCCCCTTTAGCCCAACGCAGCGGGTTGGCAGTGATTTGGCCGAGGATATGCCTGCAGTCGAACACCTCCGACCTATGCTTTCTCTGGAGAATTCCTACGATGCCGGCGACCTGCGGGATTGGGATCAGCAGTTGAAGCGTTTGCTGCAGCTTCCTTTGGATGAAAACCTGGAATATGCGGTGGAACCCAAATTTGACGGCGGTTCGATTGCCCTCATTTATGCGGACGACATGTTGGTCCGAGCAGCTACCCGAGGTAATGGGGTACTTGGCGAGGATATCACTGCCAATGCCCGGGCCATTCGCACCATTCCCCTACGGGCTCCCTTCAGCACCCTGGGGATACGTCGGGCAGAACTTCGCGGAGAGGTTCTTATCCGCAAGGATGTTTTTGACCAGCTTAATGTACAACGTGGAAATAAGGGACAAGCCCCTCGGTTTGCTAATGCTCGAAATACAGCTGCTGGTGGCTTGCGCATGAAGGATCCGCGGGAGGTGGCACAGCGGGGATTGGAAGCATTCATCTACACTCTCGGTTATGCTGAGGATGAGGCGGGAGGGAATATTCTATCCACGTTTGCCTCCCACCACGAGAGTATGAACAGGTTGGCGGAGTTAGGATTTCGGATTCCCGAGGGAGACCATGCACGCTGCACTGGGATTGAATCGGTGATCCAGCGCTGCGACCAATGGCAGGAAGATCGCGATGCCTATCCCTATGAAATCGACGGGGTAGTGATAAAGCTAGATTCCCGTGAGTTGCAGGAGCGGTCTGGCGCTACGGCCCACCATCCGCGTTGGGCGATGGCCTTCAAATTCAAGGCTCGTCAGGCACGAAGCAAGTTGTTGGACGTTGAGTTTCAGGTGGGCAAAACTGGATCGATTACCCCCGTGGCTAAAATTGAAAAAACGCTACTGGCCGGGGTACATATCCAGTCCATCTCATTACACAATGAGGAGTTTATCCGGTCCCGCGATTTGCGCATAGGGGACACTATCCTCATCGAGCGAGCAGGTGATGTGATTCCATATATCGCGGGAAATTTCCCGGAACTGCGCGATGGTAAGGAAACGGAAGTGCTATTTCCAGTCCATTGCCCAGTCAACGATACGGAAGAGCCAGTGCGTCTTGCCCGGGAAGAAGGGGAGGCCATCTGGCGTTGTCCCCAGTGCGTGTGCGGGAAACAGGTCCTTCAACGCCTCATTTTCCACGTATCCAAGGAAGCCATGGATATAGACGGCATGGGTTCGGTCATCGTAGAACGTTTTTACGATTTAGGATTTGTACGGTCCATTGCTGACATCTATCGCCTGGACTATGCGAAAATTGCGCAGCTGGAAGGATTCAAACAGCAATCTGCTGACAATCTGCGAAATAGTGTGGAAAAGGCGAAACAAAATCCCCTTCACCGGCTGCTCATTAGTCTTGGAATCCACCATTTGGGGAAGAAAGCCTCCCGCCTGTTGGCTGCGGAAGTGGGTAGTATTTTTGAACTGGCTGCCTGGCCCCGAGAGCGATATCTGTTACTGAAAGATATAGGGCCAGTGGTAGCGGAAAATGCATTGGCCTTTTTTGGAAGGAAAGCGAATATGGACTTGCTTAGGGAGTTAGCTGACCTGGGGGTTAATACGGATGCCACAGCTGCAGACCGTCCCCGGGAGGCGGCTGGGGAGAGTCCCTTAGCTGGAAAAACCATCCTATTTACTGGGACTTTGCAGCGCATGGGTCGCAAAGAAGCCCAGGAGAAGGCAGAACAGGCGGGAGCCCGGAATCTTAGCGCTGTGAGCAGTCAATTAGATTACTTGGTCACCGGAGAAAACGCGGGGTCGAAACGCCGGAAGGCTGAAGAAATTCCGAGTATCCAGATTATCAGTGAAGCGGAATTCCTAAGCTTGCTGGGTGAGTGACCCGAAGCGTTAAGCTCACTTCATAAAGCGGTCCAGATAGGGTGCTGTGAAGGTATCCAGCGTGGCGATGGCCAGAGTGCGGGCATCCGCACCAGGCAAATCTTTTTTAAGGAAAAAGTCTTCCACCCGTACTAAACTCTGGTAATAGGCTAATTTTAGAGCATTTAGCATGCGCACATTGATGGGATCTTTCCGTCCCCAAGCCTCCATTTTGTTCCAGACCTCCATTTGCCTGGAAAGAGCAGCGGCAGAAGCTTTTTCATCGAGAGCCTGGGCGTTTTGCAGGAGCAAAGCCCGTTCTTCAGCAGCTTTCATTAACTCCACGGGTTCCGGTTGTTTGCCACCAAGGTAGGAGACCACCTGCTTTAATAGTCGCACATCGCGCCAATCCTGGAGGTAGTCGCAGCCCCGCACTTGGGCTTGGAGGACTTTCACCTCCTGATATCGCCGGAGGGCAGCCTGTGTTTCTCCGGGATGGGCATTGTGCAGCCAGCAGGGAGTGGGTATGGAGTTATCCGGTGCGCTATGGAGATAAAACAGATGAAGAATCGTCTGATGGAGCGAAGGGTAGGCATACACGGCTTTGAAATCGAAAAAAGGCATGTTTGGGGGTGATTTCGGTGCCCCGGAAAAGGCACCGCGAAGGGCTTCGTTCATCAAGCGGTCCGTCTCCTGATTGGGGCCCTTCTGCAGATAGGTAAGGTAGCCTAGATAGCCTTTCGCCAGAGGGTCAGCGAATTTCTCTAAGGCAACTGTCGGATTGCCCTGCGCGGTAAGGTTTTCTAAAACATCAGCCAGACGGTCGGGATCGGAGGTTGATTTGGCACTGGGTTCATCGTCATGGACGAAGGGCCGCATTTCGGGACTCTGCTTTAGTGCCGCTTCAAAAGCTGCGCGGGTAGCCTCTTGGTAGTACCCGGTTACCGCCCCCGAATAAAACCCTTCGGCTTTCAGCACTTGCTGTAGAGAGAGCACGGAATTTCGCTTCATGGAGGAAGAGATAGCCGGTTCAGCACCCATTTTCGGATTCAGGGTAGCGGGAGGCCAGAAGGAAACTGCGGGTTTTGTTGCAGGTACTTCGCTTTGGTTGCGGGCAGGCAGCACGGTATCTTTTTGAGGATTGCGAACCAGGCGGTTGGATTCGAAAGCACCTATGGGAAAAATTGCCAGTTCGTTGATTTCCCGGGGAAAAGTACCGGGAAGGCCCTTGCCCGCCAGGACATTTCCCTCTGTTTTTGCCTCAGCTAGGGAAGTAAAGGGACCCGTAAGTATTTTAAGGGCATCTGCCGTAGGAAGACCAAACAGCGAACTAACGGAGTGAAATTTCTGCCAATCCACCGCCATCTTGCGGTCTACAGATCCCAATTGAAGGTAAACACGCAATTTTCCCGTTTTCAAATCTTTGCGCGTTAGCTCAGCCTTGGTATATCCAAGCCGCCGAAGATTAGCCAGGGATTCTTCGGCGCGCTCACGGGTCTCAAATCCTGCAAGACAGACTTCTGTGCCGCTTGAATCGGCAGTATGGGCATATAAGAAACCCAAATGGGCTATTTTTTGAAAAGCCGCCAGCGAAGCCTGGGGATACTTTCCCAATTGTATGGTGTACTGGTAAATGGCCTGAGCAGAAAGGCCGGGCCCAATCCAGGACATTAGGGCGATAAAGGCAAGGGTACTCCGCATAGAAAAAGCGTCGAGTGGACCGGAATGGCTCAATTGAGGGAAAACTGCATGAGCTTTTCCGCTGTATGGTGAAACATCAGCTCGGACACAAATGGCTGCATATAGTCTGCAAGCGGCATTCCAGCAATCATTTCCATTACCTCAAACTCTGACTCTGCCTCCGCGATGACCCAAAGGACGGATTTGTCCAGCGATAGGGCATAGGAGCGGATTCTCCCTAGAGCCAGAAGCTCGTCTATGTGCAGTCTTTGGCTGGGTATGAGGGCAATGAACTCCTTGCTGAACTCTTCGGGCAACTCGAACTCAACCATGAAAGACTTTTTCATCGCTCGGTTTTGGCATCAACGGAATTCAGGCTAAATTTATTCCATTATTTTAAGAAAATCAATTTGAGCGACGGATTTCCACCCCATGCGTAAGACGATTGCCCTGGACATGGATGAGGTGGTGGTGGACATTTATGCCAGATTCCATTCCCTTTACAAGACCCAGTACGGGGCTGAGCCTGTTGTGGCCGACTATGCAGGAGGGAAGTTTTACGATTTGCCGGGAGCCGCTCATTTTCGCGATTTTCTTTTTGAGCCAGGATTCTTTGCTGATTTACCGATTTTTCCAGGCGCTCGGGATGTAATAGCTTGGCTTTACGAGCGGTATGATGTGTTCATCGTCACAGCGGCACAGGAATTTCCCCATTCGCTTCCGGACAAATACCGCTGGCTTCAGGAGCACCTGCCCTTTATTTCCTGGAAGCGCTACGTCTTTTGCGGGGATAAATCCATTGTTCACACCGATTACATGCTGGATGACCACGCCTATAACCTGCGAAATTTCCGCGGTACTCCCCTCCTGTTTTCCGCTCCGCACAATCTGGGAATGACTGTTTTTACCCGCCTGGATAATTGGGAGGAGGTGCGGACCTACTTCGAAAAGGAATTGGCAGGCGGAGCCTAACAGATTTTGGTCGTTTCCTATTTCCAAGTATATTTCTCCAATGAAAGGAACAAAGTGCATCGGATTCGATTTGGGTAGTTCATCGGTTAAGGTGGCGATAATCGATACAAAAACGGGAGCATTGCTGGCATCCTGTCAATATCCGGAAGTGGAGATGGCCATACAGTCGCCTCGCCATGGCTTTGCTGAGCAAAATCCACAGGAATGGTGGTCCCATTGCCAGGAAGCATGCCGGAGGTTGATGACCTCTGCAGGCGTAGAGCCTGAGGAAATCGGGGCAATTGGCTTGGCCTATCAAATGCACGGCTTGGTTTGTCTCGACGAGGCTGGTGCGGTGCTTCGCCCAGCGATTATTTGGTGCGATTCGCGTGCAGTAGCACAGGGGGAGGAAGTTTTTCGGGCACTGGGTTCCGATTATTGTCTGGGTCATCTGCTCAATTCACCCGGAAATTTTACAGCTTCCAAATTGCGTTGGGTCCAGGAAAACGAACCGGAAATCTTTCAACGGATTCACACCGTCTTTCTGCCAGGGGATTATCTGGCATGGTGTATGACCGGCATTAGGACGACTACCGTTACCGGCCTTTCAGAGGGCGTATTCTGGGATTTTCGACAGGCAGGCATAGCCAAAGAATTGCTGGACCACTGGGGCATCACTGCTGGGTTATTACCTCCGCTCACAGAGGTTTTCGGAACCCAAGGTGTATTGACCAGGGAGGCGGCTCAGCTACTCGGATTGCGGGAGGGTATCCCGGTGTGTTACCGGGCAGGTGACCAACCCAATAATGCGCTTTCTCTCGGAGTGCTGGAGCCTGGGGAAATAGCTGCCACTGGTGGAACATCTGGGGTAGTCTATGCGGTAGCGGATACCGTATATCCCGATATGGAATCCCGGGTGAATGCCTTTGCCCATGTGAATCATCAGCCCGGCATCCCTCGCATCGGTGTGCTGCTTTGCATCAATGGCACCGGTATACTTTATAGTTGGCTCAAGAACCGTTGGGGCAGGGGAACGCTTACCTACACGGCAATGGAAGCCGCGGCAGCCTCGGTGGTGGAAGGATCGGACGGCCTAACGGTCATTCCCTTCGGCAATGGATCGGAACGCATGCTAGGCAATCGACATCCGGGGGCCAGCATTTCGGGAATCGATTTTAACCGGCATTCGGCGGATCATATTATTCGGGCTTCGTTAGAGGGAATTGCCTTTAGTTTTCGTTATGGAATGAATCTGCTGACCGGCATGGGCATTCGCCCGGCCCGAATCCGGGCCGGAAATGACAACCTTTTCCAATCGGCCCTCTTTTCCCAGACGCTGGCCAATCTTAGCGGTTGTGTCATCGAGGTACTGCGAACCAATGGAGCTGCCGGAGCCGCACGGGCCGCGGCATTCGGCTTCGGCGCTTATCCCACCCTCACCGCAGCCCTAGGTCAGACCGAAGTGGTAAAAACCTACCAGCCAGCGCCCGTCACATCTGCTTTGGAGGCTGCCGCCCAGCGATGGCAAAAAACCCTTGAAATCCATCTATCATGAATTCAGTCCCTGTTATTACCGGCGACAAGCCGTATTTTCCGGAAGTAGCCCAAATTGGGTTTGAAGGCCGGGAATCAGACAATCCGCTGGCATTTAAGTATTATAATCCGGAACAGCTGGTGGCCGGCAAAACCATGTCGACCCACCTCCGATTTGCAATAGCCTACTGGCACTCTTTCTGTGGCAATGGATCGGATCCTTTTGGTATGCCAACCAGGCCCATGCCATGGCTTTCCTCACCTGATTCCATGCGCCGGGCAAAGGACAAGATGGATGCTGCTTTTGAGTTCATCACCAAGATTCAGGCCCCGTTTTTTTGCTTTCACGACTACGACCTGGTGGATGAAGGGGATAGCCTGGCCGCATCGGAGCGGCGATTGAGGGAAATAGGGGATTATGCCCGGGAAAAAATGGCGGCTTCAGGTACGGAGGTCCTTTGGGGTACTGCAAATCTTTTCAGTCATCCCCGATACATGAATGGTGCAGCAACCAATCCGGATTTTGCCGTAGTAGCGTATGCAGCAGCACAAGTGCGGCAGGCTCTAGATCTCTCTATCTATCTGGGCGCCCATAACTACGTGTTCTGGGGAGGGCGCGAGGGGTATCTGTCCCTGCTGAACACAGATATGAAGCGGGAAACGGAGCACCTAGGCCTTTTCCTGGCAGCGGCCAGGGACTATGCACGGCAAGCTGGATTTCAGGGGTATTTTTTTATTGAACCAAAGCCTGCAGAACCAACCAAACACCAATACGACTACGACGCAGCCACGGTGATTGGTTTTCTGAAAAACTTTGGCCTCGAAAATGATTTCAAGTTAAACATCGAGGTCAATCATGCTACCCTGGCGCTACACACCTTTCCTCACGAACTGACGGTGGCGGCTGCTTCGGGCATGTTGGGCAGTATCGACGCCAACCGGGGAGATTACCAGAACGGATGGGATACCGACCAGTTTCCCAATAATCCGCTGGAACTGACGGAGGCCATGCTCGTCATACTGCAAGCAGGTGGATTTGCAGGAGGCGGAATCAATTTTGATGCTAAAATCCGCAGGAACTCCACAGATAACTCGGATCTTTTCCTGGCGCATATAGGGGGTATGGATGCCTTTGCCCGAGCATTGCTGGCTGCCGATGGCATCCTGCACCGATCGCCATATCTAGCGATGCGCAAGGAACGCTATGCCTCTTTCGACTCGGGAGACGGAGCCCTTTTTGCCCAAGGGAAATTCTCCTTGGCTGACCTTCACCGCATAGCCTCGGCGTTGCCAGAACCCACCCGGCGAAGTGGCAGGCAAGAATGGTTTGAAAATTTGGTGAACCAGTACGCCTGAAGAAAATGGCAGGAACTTACAAATCCAATGCCAGTTGTACCCCTTCCCGGATACCGTCTTTTTGCAGGTGGGACATTGACACCCCCAAAAGGCGTATGGAGAATTCAGATTCCAAGAGTTCATGCAGCAGCTTCTCCGCAGCTTCGTGAAAAAGGGAGAAATCCTCCAGGTCAGAGGCAAAGGTGCGGCTGCGGGATATTTGACGGAAGTCGGCGGTTTTTACCTTGACGGTGAGGGTTTTCCCGTAGTTGTCCTCCCGTTGCATGTAGGTGAATATTTTTCGGCATAGCGTTTCCAGCATTTGCTGGAGCATCATGGCGTCGCTGCAATCTTCAGAAAAGGTTCGCTCTGCCCCAATGGATTTTCGGTTTTGTGTCGGGTCCACTGGCCTCGAATCAATGCCGCGAACGATTCGGTAATAAAATCCCCCTGCCTTTCCGAAGACTTTTTGCAATTCAGCCTGGGGCCACTCTAGCAGGTCTGCACCCTTGTAAATGCCCATACGCCGACACTTTTCAGCTGTCACTGCGCCAATGCCGTGGAAGCGGGAAATTGGTAAGTCTCGAAGGAAGCTTGCTCCTTCCTCGGGAAGGATGACTTTGAGGCCATTGGGTTTGTTGACATCCGAGGCGACCTTGGCCAAAAACTTATTGTAAGAAACTCCGGCGGAAGCCGTTAAACACGTTTGTTTTTCGATTTGCTCCCTTATTTTCCTGGCGATTTGGGCAGCTGCCGCCATAGAATCAGTGTTTTGGGTGACATCGAGGTAAGCCTCATCGAGGGATAGAGGCTCTACCAAGGTAGTATAAGACAGGAAAATGGTGCGGATTTGCCGGGAAACCATCTTATATTTTTCGAAATCTCCCCGCACAAATAGCAGATCAGGGCATTTACGACGAGCCTGCATGCCTGGCATAGCGGAGTGAACTCCATACTTGCGCGCTTCGTAGGAAGCGGAGGCAACTACGCCCCGGTGGCTGCTGCCCCCCACAGCTACAGGCTTTCCTTGAAGATCAGGGTTATCCCGCTGTTCCACGGATGCAAAAAAAGCATCCATGTCCACATGGATTATCCGTCTTTCCTCATGGGAGGACATGGAGCTCGATTGAGCAGGTATCCAAAATTATCGGAGGTCCGAACGGTCTCCGGTATTCGAGGAGAATCCGCCCTTTCCCGACTTTTACCCCGGTTGCTGTAAGGATTTGTGTGGAGCCAGTACCCACCAAGGGTTCCTCGCCGGGCTTGGTTCTGGAGGGTTCCGGTTCAAACTTATCTTTGGCATCCCAAACAATCAGGGGGTCAACGCGGGGTATCCAGATAAATCCTGTGCTTTCGTTGGCGGGAAGTTTCACGGAAAGGGATTCACCCACCTTGAGAGTGACCTTTTTCGGGCAGTTGTCGGTAGGCCTTTCCATTTGCGAAGTGCAAGCGTGGGCGAAGATGGTGATGGTTGCCAAGAGGGGATGGAGGAGCATGGCGGATAATGCGATGTGGTTCAAAAATCTAACGAAAAGTTATCAGGGAAGGTTGTCCTAGGGTTTACATCTTTTTTCCTGAAACCTGGAGTACTTCCAGGCTAGTAGGACTCTTGGCCTGGACCAAAGCCACCCACCGGAGCCGGTCCCGATTCCACGTGGGGTCGATGGGGACAGTGAAAGAAAATTTTCCTGGGCTTCCCCTTGTTGGGCTTGGGACAGGCTGACCTGAAGAGGGAGTCAGCCAGCTTCGAAGGACATTTTGGTGCACGTAATCTGGCTGCTTGCCCGAGGGGGTGAGCTGGACATCGGTTATTTGATCCTCCACCAGCATAACACTAAGTTGCAGGGAAGGCAACAGGGTATCGCGTACCAAGCCCAATTCCACCTGACAGGCGGCCAGAGCGGGATTCGCCGAAGGCGTGGAAGCGATAGTAAGCCGGAGAGGAGTAGTTCGATTGACAGCTTGGGCAAGGTAACCTGCCCACTGTGGTGGCGATAACATGCGGGACGATTCCCCGTCGAACAGCCTCCGATTGATAGCAGCTACGGGATATCCTACTGGCCGGCCAAGTTCCAATAGCAGGCGGTCATTCTCTGGCAAGCGAAAATCGAACCGATTCTCGGCATAGGGTAGCGCAAAAGAGCCGGTATGAAGCGACACAACAACCAGTTTGTCCCGATAAATTCCCTGGAGTTCTTTAATCAGGCTATGGCCGGCCGGACACCCCACGCAGCGTACACCGCCAAACTCCTCGACAAGCACCAAAGCAGACTCAGACCCTTCAGTTGCAGGGACCTCAGCTATCGGTTGGATGAGCGGGGGTATCTCCTGGCAGCCGATTAGGAGAAATCCGGATAGCAAAGCGGGCAAATGGAATCGTAGGGAGGCCATATCAGAAAGAACTATTCAATGTGAACTGAACACCACTAAATGCGGGTTCGAGACGGCAAATGCCTCCGGTACAAACCACGCCCTCCACTTGTTTGATGTAAGAGAGGGAAAATAAATGGGTTCCGGGTTGAAAAAAGATGTCAAAGCGCGGAAAGTGCAAGGCAACAGAGCGATTTCCCGATTTGGGAGAAAAGCGTCCGGGTTTCCAGTTAAACATATCCGAAACAGCAAATTTCCATTTACCACTTGGATTGTATTCGGCAAGCGCGAATAACCAATGTCCGTAGTCGTTCAGCTGCTGATCTTCTCCACGGTTCATGAACAGGGTCTGCATCTCCAGGCGCAGCGATCGGTCCTGACCGGCATCCAAGCTGACCTCGGCGAATGGCGTGATGGTTTTTACAATGGGAGCACCGGGTTTGAATTCGTAAAAAGCCTGATGGTAAATTTGGCGCTGCAGCCCCAGAGACCAGTGCTTCTCGCCGCCTTGCCGGGAGAGCTCTAAAAACCATTCGCGGTAGAGGGGAGTTGTCCCATCGTTTTGCATGCCCGAATGGTTCAAGTTGAGGGTCATGTCCTCTCCAAGGCTTAGCTGTAAGTCGCCCTGCCAAGACCATTCCTGCAGTTCCTGAGCAGCTGGATTGTAGCGAGAGGTGAGTCGAAAGGTATTTACCCGTGTAAGGGGTGGCAGAAAATTGAGAGTTCCCCGGTTGAGAGCCTCTTGGGGTCGTGTTCGGAACCCAAAATTGCTGGTCCTTTTGCCCTCAATAGTGAGGCCAACCCTTCCGGAAGCATAGCTCAGGGAGGAGTAAAACATATGGCCAGGGGCCTGGCGATACCTGTTTCCGGTGAGGGTATCTCCCTGAAGAATGGTCTGGGCAAAGGGATCGATATACACATCCTTTGTTTTGAAGGCTACCTCAGCATACCAGCGGAAAGGGCCATACCGGAGGGTCTGGTACAGGGTTGCTGCGTAGGTATTGTATTTGGGTACGAATAACTCCGCCGACGGATAGGTTTGCAAGGAACTGACCAGGTTATTCATGGAGCCATCGTCGAGGGTTCTGGCCACCACACCCGCACCTGGAGCTAGGGAAATTGACTGACCACGGCGATTCATGGTGAAGAAATATTCGCTATGGAAACCGCGAACCACTGAACCATAAAGATCAAACTGCCTCTTCTGACGACCTGCGAAGGCTTTGATGAACAGGTCAGGCATAACTTGGTATTTTAGTTTAACACCCACCAGGGCATTGTCGATGAGCAGTGGTCTCTCCTCAAAAGACCTGAAAATGAGGCCTGAGCCAATTTGGTCGTAGATATAGCCGGCAGAAAGTGTCAATGGTCCCATTGGTTTTTCCAATAACCAGGCACCCACTCCCTGTCCGGAGTAGCTGTCTGTGGGATTGAGTAGGTTGGAGTTTTGGAAGAAATCGAAGCGCAGGGCAAGGGTGAAGCCCCGAAACCCAGCCTGGAGATTCAACCAGTTTTCTGCCCCAAAAAGTTGATAATCGTACTGGGGAATGTTGGCAGCCCCGATGAGGGAATCCCGCAGAAAAAAATTGGCACGGGACTGCAGTTGACCGGAAAGTTGCCAATCGGAGCTCGGTTCGTTTTGCCCCCGAAGGGTAGCTATTGGGAGCACCAGAATAAACAGCAGGAGGGAAAATCTGTAAATATGCTTGGGGTCGGGAGCAATAGCGGTCAAGGCAGTTGGCGTTTTTAATGGGTACTTAGGCAGGCTGGAACTGCGTTAACGGATTATTGTATGTTTGTAAAAATACGAATTATCCCATGCGATACCTTGTTCTGAGCGTGTTACTTTGGACTGTTCTTTCAACCAATGGACAACAAACCATCCCGGCGGCAGATGTAAAATCATTGGATGGACAGACGATTCCTGTCCGGGACATCTTGGAAAACAGGTTAACCCTGCTCAGTTTTTGGGCAACCTGGTGTGGGCCCTGCAAAGCCGAATTGGATGCCTTAAAGGATGTCTATCCGGCTTGGCAGGAGAAATATGATTTCCAACTGGTGGCCATAACCATTGATAACCCCAGGCAACTGGCCAAGGTTTCCCCCATGATAAAAGCCAAGGGCTGGCCCTATCGCTTTTTCGAAGATACGGCTGGGCAACTTCGCACCCGACTGAATTTTCAAGTGATTCCACAAAGCTATTTGGTTAATCCGGCGGGCCACGTGGTATGGTCCAGCATGGGTTTTTCCCCGGGGCTGAAAGACGAAATGGAGGAGCAGCTCCGAAAGGCTTCCGGGCGCTAGTTCTTGCGTCTTCGTATGCCGGGTAATGCGCGGAAATAGCTACCTTCGCCACCCGGAAAAAGCGGTAGCTAATGAATCAGCGAATCGAGTTGAAGGCCCTTCTCCAGGAAGCTCCACTTGGACAGCGGGTAACGGTTATGGGTTGGGTGCGGGCATTTCGCAACAACCGATTCATTGCCCTGCATGACGGCAGCACCCCTGGGACCTTACAGGTAGTGGCCGATGCAGATGCCTTGGGGAATGACACCTTGCATCGGATCGGATTTCATACTTGCATCCAGGTGTCTGGCACCTTGCAGCTTTCGCAGGGCGCCGGGCAGGCTCACGAATTGTGGGCAGAAGAACTGGTTGTTTTGGGAGACAATAATCTGGAGAAATATCCCCTGCAGCCGAAACGCCAGACTATGGAGTATTTGCGGCAAAAGGCCCATTTCCGTATGCGCACTCAGACTTTTGGAGCGGTCTTCCGGATTCGTCATGCGGTGGCCTTTGCGGTGCACAGGTTTTACAACGACCGTGGTTTTTACTATCTCCATGCCCCAATCATCACGGGGAGTGATGCAGAAGGTGCCGGGGAGATGTTCCGTGTGACCACGCTGAATGCTTCGAATCCGCCGCGGGACGCGGAGGGTATGGTTGATTTCAGTCAGGATTTTTTTGGAAAATCGACCAATCTGACAGTTTCCGGCCAATTGCAGGGAGAAATTGCAGCGCTGGCGTTGGGAAAGGTGTACACGTTTGGGCCAACTTTTCGGGCAGAAAATTCCAATACACCGCGGCATCTGGCTGAGTTTTGGATGATAGAACCCGAGATGGCCTTTTACGACATAACGGACAATATGGACTTGGCAGAGGCTTTCTGCAAATACCTCATTGCCTATGTTCTGGAGCACCATGGCGAGGATTTGGCATTTTTAGACCAGCGTCTTGCCGAGGAGGAGAAACAATTGCCGGTGGAAAAACGGCGCGAATTTGGTCTGCTCGAGCAGTTGAAATTTGTCGTTGATAACGATTTTGAGCGAATCACCTACGATGAAGCCATTCGCATCCTCCAACAATCGAAACCCTATCGGAAGGGCCAGTTTGAATTTCCCGTGGATTGGGGCCGCGATTTGCAGGCCGAGCACGAGCGTTACCTGGTAGAACGGGAATTCCGCAAGCCGGTCATCGTACGCAACTATCCTAAAGACATCAAGGCTTTTTACATGCGGCTCAATGACGACGGCAAGACGGTGGCCGCCATGGACGTGTTGTTTCCGGGAATTGGCGAGGTCATCGGGGGTTCCCAGCGGGAGGAACGGGTAAGCGTGTTGCTCGATCGGATGAAGGCCTCCGGGATTCATCCCGAGGAAATGGACTGGTATCTCGATTTGAGGCGTTTTGGTGGAGCCCCACATGCTGGCTTCGGATTGGGCTTTGAGCGGATGGTGCAGTTTATTACCGGTATGGGGAATATCCGGGACGTCATTCCATTTCCACGGACACCGGGGAATGCTGAGTTCTGAAGCAGTCCCGTTTGCACGAACTTCTTCCTGAACTAGGCTTTTGGTAAAGATAAAACGAAAGGGTATGCGTATTATAACAGTGCGTGATGCGCGGAGTTGGAATTGGTTTCACGAGGTACCTTTTAGAATATACGCTGGCGATGCCAACTGGATATCCCCGCTCCGTGGGGACATTCGCGGCATTTTTGACCCGGCGAAAAATGCAGCAGCAGCCCGGGGAGATTATCGCCTTTTTGTCTTGTTGGACGAGCAGGACAGGCCGATTGGCCGTATTGCGGCATTCATCGATTCTGAAGTCGTGGGCCATCAGGCCGAACCTATTGGCGGGATAGGATTTTTTGAAAGTCCAAATAACAAGGAGGCGGCCCGGATCTTGTTTGGGGAGGCGGAGGCCTGGCTTAGGGAAAGGGGTATGCACGGCGTGGATGGGCCCGTGAATTTCGGTGGCCGGGACAAATACTGGGGCTTGCTGGTTAGGGGTTTTTTCCCGCCCCTGTTTCAGGAAAATTATCATCCGGCCTACTACGCGACCCTTTTCGAATCCAATGGGTATATCCCTTGGGAGCAGATTCTAACCCTCAAGGGAAGTATGGCTGATCTCGACCTGGAACGTCTTCGGCGGGTTTGTGATCGGGTTCGGCAACAGAACCAGGTAGAGGTTGCTTTGTATGATCCGGCGCGTGTGGACCGGCATGTGCGGGATTTTTGCACCATTTATAACGCAGCGTTCAGTCAGTACGAACATTTTAAAGAAGCTGAACCCGGGAAAATCAAGGCCCTTCTCCAGGAATCCCGCCTGATACTGGATCCGAGATTACTGGCAATTTGTTACATCAATGGCGAACCGGCAGCCTTTTGCGCCACCTTTCCGGAAATTAATCCCCTGCTTCGCTCTGCTCAGGGCCGGCTTCCCTGGTGGAAGATTCCGGGCTTTTTGTTTCGACTGAAAACTGCTCGGAGACTGTTTGTGAAGGGAACCGGGTTTGCCATACATCCGGATTTCCGAACCAAGGGAGCCTTTGCGCTTATCATTGAATATATGGCTAGCCCTGGGGTGGTCAATAAGTATCCGGCCTATTTTTTGACAACGGTGCGCGCCCACAACAAGGAGGCGGTGAGCCTGTATTTTAAGGCTGGCGAAATGCGGGTGGATCGGATCCACGTGGGATACCGGAAGGCGCTTCATCCCGATTTCGCGGTGATTCCCAACGAATTTACTGAATAAACAAATTGTTTATAAAAACAAATTGTTTTATTATCTTTGCATTCAGTATTTTGGGAACATGTTCGAGCGTGCCATCCTGCATCTGGATGCGGATACTTTTTTTGCCTCCGTGGAAATTCGGCGGAATGTCGGATTGCGGGGTCGGCCCTTGGTCATTAGCGGGAGTGGGGTGCAGAGTGTAGTTGCCTCCTGCAGTGCGGAGGCGCGGGCGTGGGGAATTCACCGGGGCATGCCTTTGCGGATGGTGCGCAGGATGTGTCCGGAGGCGGTGATAATCCAGGGGGACATGGAGGCCTATGAGCGCGAATCGGGGCTTATAGAGGAGATTATTCAAGATTCTGTACCGGTGTGTGAGCGGGTTTCGTTGGACGCCTTTTATGCCGATCTCACGGATATGGACAAGTATTTCGGGTGTTGGCGTTGGTCGCAGCAGTTGAAGGAGCGCCTATTCCGGGAGACCCATCTGCCTTTTTCCATGGGTTTAGCGGTCAATAAGCTGGTATCTCGGGTAGGGACGCTGGAGGCTCGGCCCAATGGCTCCCGGCTCATCGAGAAGGGGACGGAGAAGGGTTTTCTATCGCCCTTGCCGGTGCGTCGTTTGCCTGGCGTAGGTGATCTTACTGGGCGTAAGCTGAACCTCATGGGAGTTCGGCAGATAGGTTTACTGGCGGCCCTTCCGCCACAATGGCTGGAGCGCGAGTTCGGCAAATCGGGGGTGGAGTTGTGGAAGCGGGCCAATGCGGAGGATCATTCGGCCGTGGTACCTCGTAGGCAGCAGGATTCCCTGCAGGTGGAGCGGGTTTTGGACAGGGAGGTTACGGACATGGCTGTGTTGCGTCGCCACCTGGCTGCCTTCGTGGGGACGCTCGGCAGGCAGCTTCGGGAGCGGAAGTGTCTGTGCACCCGGATAAGTGTAAAGATTCGCTACGCCGATTTTAATACCTTCAGTAGGGAGCGGAAGCTGGAACCAACCGGTAATGACGGCAGAATGGAGCAGGAGGCGTACGCCCTGCTTTCGGCACTTTATGACCGGCGCTTGGGGGTGCGGCTGATTGGGATGCGTTTGGGAGGGCTGGTTCCCGGGGCTCCTCAGTTAGATCTCTTTGATTTGGATACCCGCAATCTGCAGTTGCTCGGGGCGCTGGATCGTATTCGGAAGCGCTTTGGTGACGCGGCACTGGGTACGCGGGATCTGTGAAAGGGAGGTATTGACCGGGGAAATACCTGCGTATGATTTTCCTATATTTGCGCTACTTTTCTACACCTGTCCTAGTGAAAATACTGCTAACCGGTGCGGCCGGCTTCATTGGCTTTCATCTGGCGAAACTTCTCCTTGCGTCGGGGGAAACCGTGGTGGGGTTTGACAGCGTTAACGACTACTACGACCCGCGGCTGAAGTGGGCACGGCTTGGGGAACTTGGCATCCGGGAGGAAATCCAGGATAGTGCCCCGGTATCTAGCGACAAGTATCCGGCTTTTCGGTTCGTGCGCATGCCGCTGGAAGATAGTTCCGGCATCCTTAGGCTCTTTGAGCAAGAGGGCTTTGACGTGGTGGTGCATTTGGCGGCTCAGGCGGGGGTTCGATACAGCCTTGAATTTCCCCATACCTACATCCAGTCGAACATTACGGGATTTCTGAATATCCTTGAAGCATGCCGGGCTCATCCGGTGAAGCATCTGCTGTATGCATCCAGTTCCAGCGTCTATGGCTTGAATCGGCAGTTGCCATTTTCAACGTCCCAGCGGGTGGATCACCCCATTTCGCTTTATGCCGCATCCAAGAAGAGCAACGAGTTGATGGCTCATACGTACAGCCATCTGTTTGGTATTCCTGCCACTGGGCTTCGCTTTTTCACGGTTTACGGACCTTGGGGCCGTCCCGATATGGCGCTATTTCTGTTTACGGAGGCCATCAAAAAGGGCAGGCCCATCGATGTGTTCAATCATGGTGAAATGGCCCGCGATTTCACCTACGTCCAGGATATTGTGGAAGGAATCCGGCTGGTCTTGCAGCATCCGCCGGGTCCGGGCGATGCGTCGGCCGAACAGGGCCTCCTGGAGGAGGAGCAATCGGCTGCACCCTGTCGGGTGTTTAATATTGGCAATCATCAACCGGTTTCCCTGATGGCCTTTATTGAGGAGTTGGAGCGGCAATTGGGGAAGAAAGCTATCCTGAACCTGCTCCCTTTGCAGCCTGGCGATGTACCGGCCACTTTTTCAGATATCTCCGCCTTGCAGGCATTGGGGTTCCATCCGAAGACGGATTACAAGGCGGGGATTGCGGCTTTTGTCCGCTGGCACGATGATTATTACGGAAAAGTTTGATGATGTTAGCTACGTTTCAGCAAAAAGAGCACCGTATTGCGGTTATTGGCCTGGGTTATGTGGGACTTCCTATTGCCTTGGCCTTTGCCCGGCAATTCCGGGTTATCGGATTCGATATTAGCAAGGCCCGAGTCGACATGATGCGCCAAGGGGAGGACCCTTCCCGCGAATTGGATGCAAATGCATTTCAGGACCGGGACATCCATTTTACGGCGGATGTGGCCGATTTGAAAGAGGCGCATTTTTTTATCGTCACGGTGCCCACCCCGGTGGACGAGCACAATGTACCGGATTTAAGTTATGTGCTTAGTGCGTCCCAGATGGTTGGCAGTGCCCTAAAGCGGGGTGATACTGTGGTGTACGAATCCACGGTTTATCCGGGCTGCACGGAAGAGGACTGTCTGCCCATCCTGGAAAAAGTCTCAGGTCTTAAGTTGGGTCGCGATTTTAAGCTTGGCTATTCACCGGAGCGTATCAATCCGGGCGACAAGGAGCATACCATCACCCGAATCACCAAAGTAGTTTCCGGTAATGACCAAGAGGCACTTGAGCGCATTGCTGCTGTATACGGAGCCATCATCGAGCCTAGAGTTTTTAAGGCGAAGTCTATTAAAGCAGCAGAGGCGGCCAAGGTCATTGAGAACACGCAGCGCGATTTGAATATTGCGCTGATGAACGAATTGGCTATCATTTTCGACAAGATGGGAATAAGCACGCACGACGTGCTGGCGGCAGCTGGCACCAAGTGGAACTTTTTGAAGTTTTTTCCCGGTCTTGTAGGAGGGCACTGTATCGGAGTTGATCCTTACTATTTGACGCACAAGGCCCAGCAATTCGGGTATTCCCCGGAGGTCATCCTTTCGGGTCGTCGGGTGAACAATAACATGCCTGCCTATATCGCTAAAAAGCTGACCCAGACTCTCCTGCAACTGGGGAAGAATCCTTCGCAGTGCAAAGTACTCATCATGGGTCTGACCTTCAAGGAGGATGTGGCAGACATTCGCAATTCTAAGGTTGCCGATTTAGCCCGTGAGATTATGGGATATTCTGTCCATGTCCATTTGGTTGACCCCCATGCCTCGCCCAATGAGGTAGCTCATGAGTACAAGCTAACGTTGATTGAAGAGCCGGCAGGAAATTACGATGCTATTATTGTGGCGGTGGCGCATGCGGCCTATCGGAGACTGGGCGCGGCGGATTACTTGCGGTGGATGAATGGATCGCCGGTGTTGTTCGACATCAAAGGCATCTGCGACGGGGAGGAAATGGGAGCCAAGGGCATCCAATACTGGCGGTTGTAGCGCTCGCTTAGTAGACTGATTTTCCTCGTTTTCTGTCTCGCATTTCGGCTCGTCTTTTTTATCTGTTTCCCTTTTCTCGCCTATTCTTGTCGGGTGGTGTCTTCCTGCATCCGGTCAAGCCCCTGCGACTTATCGGGGCGAAGCTGTGTCATCGCCGGTCTTTTATGCTCAAGTGTCTTGTACTCATTCCGGCTCTACCTTCCGGGACAAACGGCGTTGCTGATTTTGCTATGCAACTGGTTCAGGGGCTAAATGAGGAGGTGTCCTTTCGTGTGGAGGCAATTAGCCAACCACTTGGGCGTCGGGTTTGGGATTTATTGTCTAGTTTTTCCTGGATTCATCTGCATTACGTGGGGTATGGCTATGCCCGAAGGGGAGTGGCTATGGAACTCTTACAGGCTCTCCGCCGATGGAAGGATGTTGGGGATAGGTGCCTGATGGTTACTTTTCACGAGCTATTCGCCTCCAACCATAGGCCCTGGCAGAGCTCCTTTTACTTGCAGGGATGGCAACGCCTGGTATTTCGGGGGATACGCCAACTTGCTGATGTTGCCGTGGTCAGTAATCATGCCCATGCCCATTATTTTCCAGATCCTGTAAGGGTACTTCCTGTATTTTCCAATGTTCCACCCCCCCGAAAGCCAACTCCTTTTTCCCATCGCGAAGACGCCTTGGTAATCTGGGGTAATCACCGAGCCAGGATGCAGGCATATGCTTTGCTGCAACGGGAATTACCCCATTTCTCAGATCAATGGAATATCCGTAAAATCTGGGATATCGGGCCAGGCGGTCGTGGGACATTAAGACTTCCAATACCTATTTATCAGCAAGAATACCTGCCTCTGCCCCATCTTTCCCGGCTTCTTGACCGGAGTAAAGTAGGCCTGATGGCCTTCCATGCTCCATGTATGCTGGCGAAATCAGGGGTATTCGCGGCATTTGCCTCTCATGGATTGGCTGTCTTGGCAGGTGCAGCATCAGAGGCTTCGCTTGCCGACGGGCTTTCACCGGGAACCCATTACTTGGGAGCTGGAAACACCAAGGATAGCAATCCCCGCACGCTCGCCGAGCGATTGCTTGAATGGTATAAAGGCCACAGCTTGGAGGTACATATTGGCACCATTTATCGTCCAGCTTTTCAAGGTCATGCCCCGCATCTGGGTCAGTAATCCATCTTGGCAGCATACCCCGCATTTGGTGGAGGCATTGGCCAGCTTTTTCCCAGGGGAGGTCATTTGGCTTACCTCTCGGGATTACCGTTTCCAGCTAAAGCTAGGTCATGGATTGGGAATATGCATAACCAGAAGATCAGTCCCCTTGGAAATGCGGGCCTTAGGGTTCTGGTGGCTTAGAGAATTGTTGCTTCGCCTTTTTTGGCGAGGGGAGCGGCGCGATTTTCTTCGCGACCGGATGCATGACCGTTTGATAGCCCGTCGGGTTCGCACCTGCAGGCCGCAGGTCTTGTTCGGCTCTGAGAAGAGCTGTATGGCGTCTTTTCAGGCTGTCAGGGAATACGGAGGGTATTGTTTGCTGGATCTAGCCCAGGTGCATCCCGAGGCCCTGGAAAAGCAATGCCATCGGTATCCCTTCCTCTTGACATCCTGGGGCGGTAGCCAACTTTTGGAGAAAAGTCGACTTGTCAAATGTTCTGAATACACGCTGGCGAATACAATCCTTGTGAATTCCCCGAAAATACGCGACTCCCTTTTAGCGGCTGCGTTGGTTCCTCAGAAGATCAAGGAGGTGAGGCTTGGCGTCGATTTTCGGTATTTCTATCCGGGTTCCCGCAAGCCCAATGCTACCCTTCGGCTGATTTATGTGGGCCATTTCAGCGAGGCCAAGGGACGAGATTTCCTGAAGAACCTCATGGCTCAGCTAACCGAATTTCCCGTTACCCTTACTCTTGTCGGCCCAGGGGGGCAGGAATTCTTCCAGAAATTGAATTTCGCTGCTATTCAATATCGGGGAATGCTTGATTCAAAAGGCGTGGCAGCGCAACTTCAGTCGGCCGATGTCTTTGTTTTTCCGAGCTACCACGACTCCTGGGGCCGTGCAGTTACAGAGGCCATGGCTTGTGGCCTTCCCGTACTGGCAAGTGAAGAGGCAGGGGTTGGCGAATGGGTGACTAAAGCATCAGGCTACGTCCTTCCCTTGCGGTTGACGGATTGGATCGAAGCCATTATGACTCTGCTTGCTGATGCTCAGCTTCGCCGGGAAATGGGAAGGAGTGCCGCCTTGCAAGTGTCATCCTGCACCTGGTATAGTTATCAGCAGCAAATAGCCTCGGTATTTCGGGAATCCGGAATTCGGTGAACGAACCTTCCGTCCAAATCTTACTCTTCCAGGACTTTTTCCGTCCGGGATTTCTGGCCGGAGGGATGCAGACGGCTACAGCCCTCCTATTGGCCATGCCGGGCAATCTGGAATTCCGAGTGTATACCTCGGACCGCGATCTGGGTCAACGGGCGCCATATCCGGGTATATCATCGGACAGCTGGACCCAGGTGTGGTTTGGGAAGCGCGAGATTTCCGTTTGGTATTGCAAGCAGGGAAGATGGCGATGGGGGGGCAACAAAGAATTGATTTACCCAAGGCCTGCTTGGATTTACCTGCAAGGAGTTTTTGGCTGGTATTTTTTTCTTCTGCCCCTCGGGTGGGCTATCTGGACCGGTGTGAGGGTGCTTATATGTCCCCATGGCATGCTGGACGATGGATGTCTTCGTCAAAAGCCCCTGCGGAAATTCTTGTATCTCCTCCTATTTCGCCTTGTTCCCATTCACAGGAAAATCCGCTGGCAGGCCACCTCCGCGCACGAACAGCATCAAATTCGCCAGATTTTCGGCGCGCAGGCTGACATTGCCCTTGTTCCCTTGCCGGTGCCAGCCCTACCGTTAATCCGACTTAGTCTGAATGCCGGCAAACTAGCTAAAACCCTGCGACTACTTTACTTCGGCAGGATTAGCCCCAAAAAGAACGTGCATCTGCTGCTGCAGAGCCTGATGGATTTACCAGAAAAATGTACCCTGACTATTGCCGGGCCGATAGAGGATAACACCTATTGGCGCAAACGCTGCCTTCCCCTGTTGGGCGAACTGGGAAAGAGAGTACGTTGTCTCGGGGCGGTTCCCAGTTTGAGCGATATCCAGGAACTTAATCTACACCACTTCATGGTACTTCCTTCAGTTGGGGAGAATTTCTCGTATGCTCTCTTTGAAAGCCTAGCCATTGGGCTTCCGGTGCTCATCAGCATGCATACCCCTTGGGGACCAATGATTACGAGCAAACAGGGTGGAATGGTCATTAAGGATTTGGCCGATTTATCGGGGGCTTTTAAGCCATTGTACCAGATGTCTGGAGTAGCCTACGACCGCTTTCGGGAGGGAGCACGCCAATGTGCCTTGGCATATACCAGTCAGTTGAAGAGCGCGGAGGCCTATGCAGCACTCTTTTCCCTTTGATGAAAGCGTGCGGGCGGGAGCTGTGGTTTACCGGGTTGTTCCTCTACGCCGTATTTTCGGGAGCCATCCGCAAATGGTGGGAATTTCCCGACCTGGTGGATCACATGTTGTTAGGGGCGCAAGTTTTACTTCCCTGGTTCATTGCTCTTGGGTTCCTTCCCTGGAAATTAGCCCTATCCTGGGTTCCCCTCCTGCTTTACTTGGCCTTGCTGCTGAGTTTAGCTTTGTTTTCGGGGACTTGCGGCTATGGCCACGGGTTGTTCGGATTCCTGCTGCACGGAGGCTTCTGGGTTGGACTTTGGGCTTTTCATTGCCATCGGCAGGAGGTAACTTGGCGCCATTTCCATTGGATAAGCCTTTTGGTGCTTGTCCTAGAAACTTGCCTTTCGCTATGGCAGTACAACAGTTTGCCGACTGGATTTTGGAACCGCTATGCCAATCCGGGGGCAATCGGGGACATTGCCCTGTTGGGGGAGCGAGCCCGGGTCACGGGAACCTTTAGTTATGTCAGTGGATTTGGGGCATATCTCCTTTTCATGGGTTTCCAGACCTGGGCCCGGCGCAAAGAGGGAAAGGGAAGTTTAGTCATGGACGCCGGGCAAGGACTCTGCCTGCTCCTACTTTCTTTACTCAATGGGAGTCGGGCGATACTCTTTGGGGTTATCCTGCTGTTGGGGGCAGCGGCACTATCGGGCAGGGGAAAAGGCATTTTCTGGATACCACTAATGATATTCCCCCTTTTTTGGGGCTTCCTAGCTTACCCCCAGAATGCAGGGGAAATCCGGAATCACCCAGTGTGGGACATGATGAAGCGCATTCAGGTAAATCAGGAATCTGGAGAGCAGACAGATCGCCTTCGCTTGCCCTGGCAAAAGATCTGGCATTTTCGAACAGGTAAACATCCGCTGGGGTATGGATTAGGCTGTACTTATCAGGGAGCCAATGAAGTCTGGGGAAAGGCCTTTGAGATAGCCCGTTTCGGGTACTACGAGGAAGAAGGGGAGCGTATTTTGATGGAAGGAGGCTGGGTACTTTTGCTAGCCAAGGTGGGGATGGTTATTGTCTTTCTGCAAACAGGTACCCTTCCCGCAGGGGTGGTCGTCCTGCTATTTGGTTTACAGCTTGGCTATTTCCCCGTGGTTTTCAATACCTACAATGCCTTTTTTCTCCTTTGGGGGATAGGTGAAACAGCCCGCGTATATGGCCTTAAGCATAGGGCACCTGACGCGTAAGCCCCTGGAGGGTTGCCATTTCAGCATTGAGAGCACGGCGGCAGCTATTCGGGAGGGATTGGCAGGGGACAAGAATTTGCGCATTGTACCTGTTGTCATGCCGGTGTACAGCAAGGGTATATTCCCCCGGCTGCAGCTGTTGTTTTTTGTGCGGCGACAACTATTTGATGTCTATCATGTGGTAGGGGATATCCATTTTCTGGTGATGGGTTTGCCGCGGCGAAGATTGCTGGTAACCATTCATGACGTACTTTTTCTGTATCCGCGCAGTGGAATACCCTGGCTTTTGCTTTGGTTTTTTTGGGTATTCCTGCCGGCTCACAGGGCACGAAGGATTGTGGCTGTATCCCATTTCACGAAGGGAGAAATTGTTCGGCTGACCAGCTGTTCAGCGCGGAAGATAGTAGTCATTCCCAGCCTGATATCCCAGGCATTTGTTCCTTATCCTCGGGAATTTACAGTGGAATGTCCGGTAATCCTGCACTTGGGAGCGGCTTGGAACAAGAATCTGGAGGGGCATGTGGAGGCTCTTTGTGGAATCCAGTGCCATTTGGTGGTGGTGGGAAAGCTCTCGGACCGGCAGCAGAGGCTCCTGGTTAAATCTGGCATTTCTCATGAAATTCATACCGCTTTACCGGTTTTGGAAATGCCAGGACTGTATCGGTCCTGCGACCTCTTGCTTTTCAGTTCCCTGGCGGAGGGTTTTGGACTTCCTATTCTGGAAGCGCAGGCTACCGGGCGGGTGGTCATTACTTCCCCGGGCGGTGCCACGGAAGAGACAGCGGGGGAGGGAGCCCTATATGCTAATCCCCGGGAACCGAAGGAGATTCGCCAGGCTGTCTTACGGTTGATAGCAGACCCGGGTTTACGCGAGCAACTCTTGGCCGCCGGATTCCGCAATTTAGCAAAATACAATAGGAATCAAATCATGGAAGCCCACCGCCGGCTGTACCATCAATTCATTGATCTATGACCATTTTGGGTATTCAAGCCGGGCATCCCGATGCCTCGGCGGTATTGCTGCGCGATGGCGAGTGGATAGCTGGCGCAGAAGAAGAGCGGTATAAACGGGTTAAGCACTGGCAGGGATTTCCAGTGGATTCCCTAGGCTACTGTCTTCGGGAGGGAGGTATTTCGCTGAAGGAAGTGGACCGGGTGGCATTAGTTGGGCATCCTGGGGCAAAATGGTTGGATCGGCTGAAATTTCTTCTGCGGTATCCTGGACATGTTGGGCGGGGCTGGCAGCATATGAGCGGATTTCGCCGCATGTGGGAGACCCATTTCCCTGGCACCTATCCGGCCAGACGCTTGGTGCGGGTGGAGCATCATCGGGCCCACGCCGCATCGGCCTATTTTGGCTCCCCCTTTGAAGAAGCCCTATTTTTTACGGCAGACGGGGCGGGAGATTTCTCCACGAGTCTTTGGGGAGTGGGTAGGGGAGATAAACTGGATATATGGGGAAGCAGTCCTTTTCCCCATTCGCAGGGATTGTTTTACACAGCCGGAAGTCAATTTCTCGGGTTTGGAGGATGTGGCGATGAGTATAAGGTTATGGGGCTTGCTGCTTATGGAGAACCCGTTTACCTAGACGCTTTGCTTGCGATGTTTCATATATTTCCTGACGGTCAATTTCAACTTCGTCCAGAATTTTTCAAGTGGAACAGGCCCTTGATTTATTCCGACCCAAGGGGAGGCGAGCCAATTCTGCGACGGATAGCCTCGGATAAATGGGCCAGCATAGCTCATCTTCCAAGACTCGGTAGGGGCGAACCGGATAAAAAGCACGCCGATTTTGCGGCTTCCCTGCAAGCGGTTTGGGAATACCTCTTTTTAGGAAGGCTCAGGCATCTGGCTAGGGAAAGTGGTCAGGAAAATCTATGTCTGGCGGGCGGATGTATGCAAAATTCGGTGGCTTTAGGTAAAATAGCCGTGGAAACCCCGTTCAGGCAAATCTATTTGCCCAGTGCATCCCATGACGCGGGAACAGCCTTGGGTGCGGCGTGGTGGGTTTATCATGCGCTCCAGCCCGGATCCTCACGGATGCCGGTTTATCATGCCTTTCGGGGGGAGCGTTTTGCGGAGGGGGCAATGCGGATGGCCTTTGAACGGGAAGGCTTAGTTTACCGGGAAATAACGTGGGCCAAGTTGCCCGCTGAGGTAGCCGGACTTTTGGCAAGGGGGGCCATGGTGGGCTGGTTTCAGGGGCGGGCTGAATTTGGACCGCGAGCCTTGGGCAATCGGTCCATTTTGGCTAATCCCGCCGTGAGCGGCATCCGGGATCGGCTGAATGCCTGCATCAAAGAGCGGGAATCCTTCCGGCCCTTTGCCGTCTCTGTGCTTTTCTCCAAGCAGGAAGACCATTTTGGGGTTGAGACATTTTTGCCCTTTATGGAGCAGGTCATCCGGCCCCGGGGGAAGGCCGAGGTTTATATCCGGGAAGTATTGCATGTGGACGGGACGGTTCGCTTGCATTCGATTCGCCCGGAGGAGAACCCTTTGTTCCACAAATTGGTCCAAGCCTTTTTTCAGGTTACGGGTATTCCTGCACTTATAAACACCTCATTTAACCGGCAAGAGCCCATAGTACATTCGCCGGAGGATGCCTTGCGTTGTTTTCGGTTATCGGGTTTGGATTACCTGGTGATGGGACCATTTCTTGTGAAAAAACCATGAAGGAGGGTTGGTGGGTTAGCATCATCACTCCTACCCTTAATTGTGGCGAGACCATAGGCGACTGCATCCGGGCGGTACAGCGTCAGAATTACCCATGGGTGGAGCATCTTATCGTGGATGGGCAGTCCAACGACGACACCCTTATGCAGGTTGAGCGGGCTGGATTTTCGGGAAGGTTGCTTGTAGGTCGGGATAGCGGCATCTATGCGGCCATAAACAAGGGGATTGCGCTAGCCAGGGGGGAAGTCATAGGGATTCTCCATGGCGACGACTATTACGCCAATGAGCGGGTTTTGGGGGAGGTGATGCGTTATTTTCATGGCGGAATGGATGCCGTCTTGGGAGGCGTTTGGTTTGTGGGGCGGAAGTCGGGACAGGGAATTGTCAGGCGCTACGCAAGCCCACACTGGGGTCTCACTCATTTTCGGTGGGGAGTACAGCCACCGCATCCCGGCTTTTTCCTACTCCGGGAGCGGTATGTTGCGCTGGGATTATACCGGGAGAACTACGAATTGGCGGGTGATTTTGAGTTTCTACTCCGGGGTATGTTGCGAGGCAGATGGCGGTACCATTGTGTGGAGCGGCCATTGGTCATCATGCGTCAGGGGGGAAAGAGCCGACTGGGCTGGCGCAGCATGTGGGTGTTATATTTTGAGTGCCAGCGGGCTTGCCGGGAGAATCATTTCCCCGTTTTGCCAGGCCAGATGCTAATTCGGTATTTCCCTAAGCTGTTGGGGGTGCTGCAGCCCAAGTTAGGAGGTATGCGAAGATTTTTGTTTTGAGGGGCTATAAAAAGAAGCGAATCCTTGGGCTGATAGTAGTAACTTAGCGCATCTTAAGACCAGTTTATTCGCGCAAGAATAATTTGTAATATGCTGAAAACCATAGTTATACTGCGACTTATGGGCGGCGAAGCCCTATTATTATTCCTATGAAAATGGCTTGTAAACGATTGAAGGCTAGTTGGGTATGCGTGCTCCTCTTG
>Ga0169931_10000695_pt1 | contig 55986 bp, 48 predicted proteins | sample Kivu_15m_20L_FD_129675 | JGI IMG/M metagenome (GOLD analysis project Ga0169931, IMG submission 129675) | Freshwater microbial communities from Lake Kivu, Western Province, Rwanda to study Microbial Dark Matter (Phase II) - Kivu_15m_20L... | ecosystem: Environmental > Aquatic > Freshwater > Lake...
CCATCCCCACGCCCATGCGCAACGAAGGACAAGAGAACTACATCAAAGCCATTTTCAGCCTGCACGAAGCGGGTGCCGAATCAGTGAGCACCAATGCGCTGGCCGAGCGTGTGCAGACAGCCGCAGCATCGGTGAGCGATATGCTCAAGAAACTGCAAGTGCGCGGCCTCATTGACTATGAAAAATACCGTGGCGTGCGCCTCACCCCCGAGGGGCGGGCGGTGGCCGTGGCCATCGTGCGCAAGCACCGGCTATGGGAGTGTTTTTTGGTCCAAAAACTCAAATTCGGCTGGCACCAAGTGCACGAAATGGCCGAGCAACTGGAGCACATCGAAAGCGAAGAACTGACCAACCGGCTGGACGCTTTCTTGGGCTTTCCGGTGACCGACCCCCATGGCGACCCCATCCCTGACGAGCGCGGCCACTACAGGCTGACCGAGCAGACCATGGCCCTGAGCGGCCTGGGCACCGGTGAGGTGGGCCGATTGGTGACGGTGGCCAATTCGGCCACTGCCTTTCTACTCTATCTGGACGAGCGGGGCATCAAGCCGGGCGATGAACTGGAGGTGGTCAAATTGTTTGAATTTGACCGCAGCATGGACATCCGCGTGACAGGGCGGGTGGTCAACTTATCCGACCAAGTGGTGAGATCATTGTTGGTCAAAAAAATCTGAATCCCATGGAACAATTGGAAATCTACATTGCATCTATCAACCCCGTCTATGCTGCGCTGCTTGCAGGATTGTTCACCTGGGCACTGACTGCAGGGGGTGCCTCGCTGGTCTTCTTTTTCAAAAACATGAGCCAGCGCACGCTGGACGGCATGCTCGGATTTACGGGCGGAGTGATGGTGGCAGCTTCGTTTTGGAGTTTGCTGGCGCCCGCCATCGACATGAGCCCCGGGGAGGGATTTGCCAAGGCAATGCCCGCTGCTGTTGGATTTGGGCTGGGTGCCATTGCCTTGTTTGCCATGGACAAACTGACGCCTCACCTGCACATCAATTTCAAACCGGATGAAGCCGAGGGAGTGAAAACCAATTGGCACCGCACCACCCTGCTGGTGCTGGCCATTACGTTGCACAATATCCCGGAAGGGCTGGCCGTGGGCGTGTTGTTTGGCGGAGCGGCCATGGGGCTTGAGGGCGCCACCATTGGCGGGGCCATAGCCTTGGCCATCGGTATCGGTATCCAAAATTTTCCCGAGGGCACCGCGGTTGCCATGCCCTTGCGCAGGGCGGGGCTCAGCCGTTGGAGGAGTTTTTACTTCGGCCAAATGTCGGCCGTAGTGGAGCCGTTAGCGGCAGTGGTTGGTGCGGCTGCGGTGATGCAGATGACACCTCTGTTGCCCTATGCACTGGCTTTTGCTGCAGGTGCCATGATTTTTGTGGTAGTAGAAGAGGTCATTCCCGAAACCCAGAAGGAGCGCCACTCAGACGTAGCCATCATGGGATTTATGGGAGGCTTTTTGGTGATGATGCTGCTGGACGTGGGCTTGGGCTGATGCCTCAGTCAAACTCCACCAGTACTTGGCCTTTTTCCACGGCCAGGCCTTGGCTCACTGCTATACGCTTCACGCGGCCATCAGCGGGCGATTTGATAACGTTTTCCATTTTCATGGCTTCCAAGATGAGCAGTGAGTCGCCTTTGCGCACCTCATCGCCAGCTGCGGCTATCACCTGAAACACGAGGCCCGGCATGGGCGCTTTCACCTCACGCAGCTTTGCAGTGGCGGCACCCTCGAGGCCCAGCGATTGCAGCAACATATCCATTTCCGATCGCACCCTCACGTCATATTGGCGGCCATTGATGCGCAGACTCAGGGTTTGGGTTTCGGCATTGCGCCCCAGCAACTCTATGTTGTAGGACTTGTTGTTCACCAAGAGGTGATGGAGCCCGCGGTGGGCTGCCAAATCGAAGGGAAATGCCTGACCGTCCAATAGGATGGTGCCTGAGTCGGTCGAAATTTGGACATCGAAGTCGCGGCCATTGATATCGGCCTTAAATCTTTCCATAGCGGTCGCTAAACTATGAATTTTGCCGCGCAACTTATTTTTGGCCCTGCCCCCGGGCCATGCACTTATTTTTACCCCGCAAACCCCGAAATGATGAAAAAATCGGCCCTGATTACCTCCCCCAAAGTCGCTCACAGCAACATGAGATGGAACCTTTTGATGCCTGTTATATTGCTGACTGCTTGTACCGCCTCACAACCCACACAGAAAGAGCCTGTAATGGAAGTGGCCCTACCCGAAGTAGAAGTCGTGGGCGAGGATCGTCCTTACCGCTCCTCCAACCCGCGCACAGTGGATGTTGTGCATACCCACTTGGAGTTGTCTTTTGACTGGCAAAAATCACGCGTGATGGGCGTGGCAGAGATAGAAGCACAGCCACATTTCTACGAAATGAGCACGGCCACGCTGGACGCCAAAGGGATGGACATCCAAAGCGTAGAGCTCATGAAAGACGAGGTGCTGCTACCCCTGACTTACAATTATGATCTGAGCAAGCTGGTCATCAGTCTGGATAAAATCTATAAACGAAGCGAGAAATTCAACTTGCGCATTGTATACACGGCCAAGCCCAATGAACTACCCGCGGGAGGCAGCGCAGCCATCACAGACAACAAGGGTCTTTATTTCATCAACCCCGAAGGCAAAGAAAAATTCAAACCTACCCAAATCTGGACCCAAGGAGAAACCGAATACAACAGCGCTTGGTTTCCCACGGTAGACTCGCCCAATGAGCGCATGACCACGGAGATATACGTGACAGTTCCCGAAAAAATGACCTCGCTGTCCAACGGAGATTTGATTTTCAGCAAGCACAACCCTGATGACACCCGCACAGACTATTGGAAAATGGACCAGCCCCACACGCCTTATTTGGTCATGCTGGCCATTGGTGATTTCCGCGTGGTCAAAGACACTTACACCAAGAAAAATGGGCAGAAAATGGAAGTCAACTACTATGTCGAGCCCGAATTTGAGGAGCACGCCCGCGCCATTTTCGGGGCCACTCCGGAGATGATCAAAGTCTATTCGGACTTGCTCAAATTTGAGTATCCATGGAGCAAATACAGCCAAGTGGGTGTGCGCGACTATGTGTCGGGCGCTATGGAAAACACCGGAGCCGTCATCCACGGAGATTTCATCTACTCCACCAAGCGCGACCTGATAGACGGCAACCACGAAGGCATCATTGCCCACGAGTTGTTTCACCACTGGTTTGGCGATTTGGTCACCTGCGAAAGCTGGAGCAATCTGCCGCTCAACGAGAGTTTTGCCACCTATGGTGAATACCTCTGGGACGAGGCCAAACATGGCCGTGATGAGGCCGACTACACAGGCATGGGCCAACTCAAAGGTTACTTGAGCGAGAGCAAATTCAAAAAAGAAAACCTCATCCGCTTCCACTATGACGACCATGAGGACATGTTTGACTCGCACTCCTACTCCAAAGGAGGCCGCGTGCTGCACATGCTCCGCACCCACATGGGCGATGAGGCGTTTTTTGCGGGCCTAAACAAGTACCTCACTGACAATGCTTATAAAACTGTGGAAGTTCACCAACTCCGCTTGGCATTTGAAGAAGTGACCGGGCAGGACTGGAACTGGTTTTTCAATCAGTGGTTTTTGGGCAAAGGCCACCCCGAACTGAAAATTGAGCACGACTATACCCCGGGCGCAGCGGTTTACAATCTCACCGTCACCCAAGAGCAAGACTTGGAAGAAAACGGACTTTTCCGCCTGCCGCTCAAAGTGGACGTGTGGACCGGCCGCGCCATGAAACGATATGACATCATCATTGAAGACGTAAAAACTACGCTTTCTATTCCCGTTGAAGAGGCGCCCGAGTTGGTCAATTTCGATTCAGAAAAAATTCTGCTCGGCACCAAGAAAGAAAGCCTGACTGACGAAATGGTAAAGCAGAAATTCTACAAGGCCACTACCCTGCTCGACCGCATGGAAGCCATGGAACATGCGCTTCGCAAAAACGACATCTTCTTTGACGGCATGGCCACGGCCGCCCTCCAAGACCCGCACAGACGCATCCGCACCATGGCCATTGACTATGCCGCCAAGGCCGGTGAGCGCATGACCACAGCTGATTTTGTCATCAGCCTGATGGTCACCAACGACAAAGAATCAAGCGTACGCTCTCGAGCTATAGAGTATTTGTCAGGAAAATCAGCCGGCAGCGGGACCTATGACAAAAAATTCACCGCGGCACTCCGAGATAGTTCCTATATGGTCATTGGCAGTGCCCTGGAAGCCCTCATCAAGACCCAGCCAGCCCAAACCCTGGCCGAAATGAAAAAACTGGAAAGCGAAAAATCCAAGAGCCTCACCCTCATCATGGCCGACCTCTACAGCCAATATGGCACCGAGGAAAACGCAGACTTTTTTGAGAAAAACGCAGGAAAAATTACGGGCTTCGAAAAATTGTCCTTTTCGCAGAGCTATGCCCGTTTCATCAAAGGAAAATCGCCCAAAGCCATGCGCGCTTCTTTGCCCGCATTCGAAGATTTGGCGGGTGGCAGCGCCCCTTATTGGATGAAAATGGTGGGCTACAATGCGTTGAACAATATCAAAAACGACTGTGTAACACGTGCTGCAGCAGGAACTCCCGAAAAAGCCGAACTCGAAGCGCTGTCCAACGATATCAATAAACTGATAGCCGAGTTGAAGCAAAAGGAAACCGACCCACGTCTCAAAGCCTTGGGCGGTGTGAACAATTTTGAAATAAAATTAGAATAACCGACCAAGTGGCCGGACTTTATTTCCACATCCCTTTTTGCCGTAAGGCCTGTCATTACTGCGATTTTCATTTTTCTACCTCGCTACGCCTGCGCAAGCCCATGCTGAGCGCCATGTCGACCGAATTGGCTTTCCGAATGCCGCTGATGGTCGCCAATCAATTGGACACCATCTATTTTGGGGGTGGCACACCGGGCTACGTGGACCCCGAGGAAATTGCATCGCTGATAGAAGCGGCCCGAGCGTTCAAACCCATTGCACCCGATGCCGAAATCACATTGGAAGCCAACCCGGATGACATATCTCCCGAAAAGTTATCCAAATGGAAAGTCGCGGGTATTAATCGTTTGAGCATCGGCATTCAGTCCTTTCGGGACAGCGACCTCAATGCTATGAACCGCTCGCATGATGCTCAAAAAGCATTCGAATGTGTCCGCTTAGCCCAAGAAGCGGGTATCAATAACATCACCATTGATTTAATCTATGGCCTGCCCCACATGGATGAGGGCGCGTGGAAAGAAAACGTGGCCAAAGCCATCAGCCTGAACGTGCCACACATTTCGGCCTATTGCCTCACGGTGGAGCCTCGCACTGCCCTGGCGAACATGATAACTAAAGGCCAACTACCCGATGTGGACGAGGAAATGGCCGCGCGCCACTATCGTATTCTGGTCCAAATACTCAGCGAGGCCGGCTACAGCCATTATGAGGTGAGCAATTTTGCCCGTCCCGGCCACGAATCGCGGCACAACAGCGCCTATTGGTCAGGCGCGCTGTATGAGGGCATCGGCCCATCAGCTCACTCATATGATGGCCGCACCCGTTCGTGGAATGTGGCCAACAACGCCCGATACATCAAGCAAATAGAAAGCGGAGACCCTGACCGCGAATCCGAAACGCTCACATCCGACCAGCAATACAATGAATATGTGTTGCTGGGACTGCGCACTGCCCGCGGCATCGACACCGCAGAGGCCCTGAACCGCTTTGGCCGCGACATCCAAGCCCTGCACCATGTGGAAATTGCCCAATGGCAAGCTGAAGGTTTGATGGTTGCCCAAGGCACCGTTTTGCGCCTCACAGAAGATGGTTTTTTTAGAGCAGATGGGATAGCCGGGGCGCTTTTTTCCTGAAGAAAATCAAGGTAAAATCTCAATCCTGGCCCCGTCAATCACCCATGTGTAGAGCTCTTCCATTTCGAGGTTGGTGACAGCAATGCACCCGTGTGTCCAATCGCGCATCAGGTGCCATCGCCCCCAATCGGTTTTGCCGTTGGGTTGGCCATGGATTTTGATATCCCCACCGGCCGATTTGCCCAGAGAGGCCGCATGTGCTCGGTCGGCATCGTTGGGATAAGAAATCCCGAGATTCTTGTAATAACTGCTGTTGGGATTTCGCGCATTGATGGTGTATTTCCCTTCGGGCGTGCGCATATCGCCTTCTATTTCTTTGTGTCCCACAGGATTTTTGCCCAATGAGATTTTATAGGTCTTCAACAAACGATTGCCCGCATAGACCATCATTTTGCGCTTCGATTTGTGCACCACCAGTCGGTCAATGGGCTCTCCCGCAAAGGCCGATTCCTGAGGCCAAAACCACCGCGCCAAAAAAGTGAGCAGGGCCAATAGCGCAAATAGAATCCCGACTTTTTTCATGGTTCAGAACGCGAATGAGGATGACAGTTTGATGGCAAAATTCTCCTTGAAAGTGGGCAATCCATAGGCCCCGTGGCGGTAAAAAAACCCTAAACCCAGTGCTGAAAACGAGCTTTTCAGCAGGCGGTTGATTTCCAATCCGCTTTCCATATACACTTGCTCGGGCGCTTGCAGACGCACACCCGCATGGTTGTCCGGGTGGGTCAATTGGCCTATCAGTTGGCTATGGGTCAGCACCAGTTCGGGCTTGAATTTTTCGGTCTTGAACAGCAAACTGCCAAAGTTGTGGCGCAGGTGAAGGGCCGCAAATCGGCTGCTCACAAACTCGTTCACCCGCATGGTTTCGAAAGCAAATGGGGTAGAAATTCCAAATCGGTTGCTGAACGAAGCACGGCTGTTAAATAGGTGGATGGCGGGAACATTATTATCGAGAAAACCCCCGTCTATGCGGCTTTTTAGGGTACCGACATTCTTGATGCGGAATTCTTTTTCGAGACGGGCCTCCCAACGCCAATATTCACCCGGCAATTGCAAATCCAGGTGGCCACCCCGCGTGAGGGTCAAATAGAGAATGGGCCAAGGGGTGCCCAAGCTGAGTCGCTGCTTGAGCGTCTCGACAAATTTTTCTTTGAACGCAAAACGAACGAAGACGCCTGCCTCGCGATACCGAAATTGGTTGACCCCAAAGGAAACATCCTCGTTGAGCGATTGCCGAAAGAAATACTTTTCGGGGGCATTGCGTATTTGTTCGTTGACAAAAAACTTGAACTTGAAATGATTAAAAGCCCTAAAGCGCAAGGCCACTTCGGTGCGCTGCACGCGGTCCATCCACACCAGATAGAGTTGGTAGTAGGCATCGGGGCGCAATAGTCGAGCGTCATAGTGGCGCATGTACCCCCCAGTTTCATTCACATCGTTGATGTGGTGCCCTTCGAGCCAAGCCGCGTGTAATCCGGACAATTTGACCCTAAGGTCAGCACCGTATTTCCACGCTTTGTCCATGAATCCATAGGCAAAATAGCCACCGGCAATCACACGCTCACTAATGCGGTCGTTGGTTTCGGCACCCAGCCCGAGGCGGGAGCCTTCATAAGCATTGTAGTTCATCAGTTGGCCCAGTCGCAGACTGACCGGCCCAATGGGCCACCTGCCACTTACCAAGGCCTGAAACGTCTTGAGCCTGCGATCCAGATTCTCTTCTTTTCCCACGCTGTCTATCACGTGATAGGTCATCATTTCCTTCTCGCTGAGGCTGTCTCCGCGGTGCGGAATCCAATAGTCATCGGTCCTTCGCGAGGCCATGGGATCCATTTTGACGGCTATGTTTTTCACCTCTTTCTTGTCTACCTCCGCGCCAATCTTGATATTCTTGAGGTAAGACCGCCCGATGCCCATCAAATGGTGGTTATTCAATTTCACACCGTACATCTCCAACGTGGTGTTGAGCTGCACCGGAAACCACTTTTTGCCGTCTATCAACTCATACATCTGTCGGATTTTAATGCCCAGGGAGGTGCTTTTTTCAAAGGGCTCTGCAATCACGTTTTGGATGGCAAAGTCGCGCGTATTGATGTAGAGCAGGCCCTCAAGACCTTCGAAGTTTTTGCCTTTGCTTGGCCGGAAACTGATAATAAACACCGTATCGGGGGCCGCATAAATAGTGTCTTCCAAATTGAAGAAATACTTGTTAATCGCCCCGTTGGCTATGGGGCTGAGGTAGCGATTGTCTCCCACTTTGATTTCTTCTTCATAAAAAGAAAAAGACTGAAACTCGGTGGCCAGCAGGGCAAACTCTGCATTTTTCAATCCTGAAACTCGCGTGGCCAACACCGTCTCACGGCTGTCTGACGGGGGCAAGAACTTTCGCTCAGACACCGATTCCATCATGAACAAGTGCTGTTTCTTGAAAAAATCCACTGTACGCTTGTCCGTGGAATCAAGGCTATTGAAACTCTGTTCGTCCTCGAAAAGTGAGGTATCTACATTGGCCGTGAAGATGAACTTGTTGTAGCTCTCATAAGTGAATGGCAAATCGGATTCGGGGTTATTGACCTCCTTGCGCTCTATGACCTCTCGAATGATGCGATGTGCGGGATTTTCACCGGCCAAAACAATTGCTTCGCCCAAATTGGTGGTAGTGCGTTCCATATAAACCACCGTGAACTCGGAATTTTCGAGTTTGAGCACCACAGGTTTGTATCCCACATAGGAAAAACGCAGCGAGACAATCGGCTCGGTCGAGCGCACGGTGAATCGTCCTTCGATGTCCGAATAACTGCCTTGAGTTTGGTTGTTGACCATAATGGTGACAAAAGCCAATGGTGTGTTGGAGCGCTGCTCCAAAACGCGGCCTTTCAACTCAAACTGTCCCATCAAGACTGAGGGAAGGCAAAGCATTAGGAAAATCAACTGTCTCATTGGGTGAAAAATAGTTGGAATCGTATTACGAAAAATTTTTTATAACCTTGATTGTTCATGATGGGGATTGGAAAAAACGGTCTTCAAAATTGACCAAAAACAGTTCGGTTCGCGCCCTTGTAATGGCCGTGTAGAGCCAACGCAGGTATTCCTCTCCCAACATGTCATCAGTTAAATAGCCTTTTTCCACAAACACGGCAGGCCACTGTCCGCCTTGGCTTTTGTGGCAAGTGACAGCGTAGGCAAATTTGACTTGAAGTGCGTTGAAGTAGGCGTTTTCAGCTACCGCTTTCATCTGTAGGGCTCGACTCGGGAAATCACCCAAATCGGCTTTGACCGCTTCGAATAGCGCCTGCTGCTTTTCGGCAGTCAGAGCCGGTGCATCTTCATACAGCGTGGTCAGTAATAGAATGGTTTCGAAGGGTTTGGCGTCTACATAGTCAGCAAATCGGACGCGGACGCGGGCAAAACGAAATCCCAGCGCATCAAAGATGTCAAAAACACGCTCTACCAATAAGATGTCACCGTTGGCTATGAATCCGGATTTGTCAACGGTCTCGCGAGCCAGCCAGTAGTAGTTGTTTTTCACCACCATTATCAAATCACCTGATGAGATTTCTTCTTCCAACCACAAAACCTGCTGTCGTATACCCCGATTGATAATATTAGCCTGTTTGTTGCTCCGTGTGATGACCAGCCAATTGCCCGTGCCGTGTTTTCGGTTGATGCCGTCCAGAGCCTCGCTCATTTCATTACCTGATAAAATTCTCAGATCACCTCCAACCGACAGGTTGAAATAAGGAAAATCAAAATCGCGGTCGGAAAGGCGGTGCCTCAGGAAGGTGGCGTTGGTCAAAATGTCGGATTGGGCGCTTTGGCGCATCACTTCGGTCAATTCGCATTCGGCTATGGTAAGGTCATAGGTTTGGAGCAAATACTTATAGTCAAGAGCGGGGCTATGATCGGTTCCAACAGGTGGCAACTGCGCGCCATCTCCTATTAAAACCAGACGGCAATTGCGACCTGAAAAGACGTAGTCTATCAAATCATCGAGCAAATTGCGCCCCCCGAACTCGACATCTCGGGCAGTAGAGGCCGCTATCATCGATGCCTCGTCCACAATGAAAACTGCATTGCGGTATTTATTGGGCGCCAACCTAATGGAAGTCCCCGAAAAGGAATCGTGGCGCAAATAGATATGCTTGTGAATGGTTAACGCGGGATGGTCGGTGTGGCCGGCCAGAACCTTGGCCGCTCGACCGGTTGGTGCCAGCAGGACAAATTCTTTTTCGGAAGCGCGAAGCGTTTTCACCAACGCACCCATTACCGAGGTCTTGCCTGTGCCCGCATAGCCTTTGACCACTAGCGTGCAACGGGGTTTTTCGCTGGTCAGAAATCGACCCAATGCATAAAATAGCAGCTTTTGGTCCTCCGTTGGATCAAAAGGAAAGGACACAGCCAAGGAACGGGCGACTTGAAGATGATCTGAAAAAAGCATCAATCGAGTAGGGATAGCAGGGTGTGAAATGTACAGCACGCAAGTGAAACGCGCCCGAGAGGATTTGATGAAAAAATAATTTAATCAAGCCCGGAAACACCCCGTGAGTTTGTTGTTTTGCCTTGGACAAACTAAGCTTCTTCAAATGGAAATTATTGTAAGTTTGTCCAGCTTTTTTAAATCAAATCCCTGTTTATGCACGACTTTTCAAAGGCAATCGGAAACTATGTGTTAGCCTTTTTACTCCTCGCTTTAGGAGGTTCTTTTCTGTGGTTTTACATCACGGCCGATGTGCTGGAGCCCCAGCCTGTGGGTATGCTCTTTGGCGCTTTGATGCTTCTTTTTGTTGGCATCATGTCGCTTCCTTTTGTGATTAAGAAAATGGATCGCAAGTTGACCATTGTATTGATGATTATCGGTGTGGGCACTTCTGCATGGTTAGCCTACCTCAACTATGAAACTGTTGACGAAGAAATCGTTTTCCTGGAAAATCAAGAGCAATACACCGAGTCCACTGTCATCAGACTGAAAGATGTCCGTCTGTGTCAGGATGAGTACATGAAATACTATGGCCGCTATGCATCCGATTTCGACTCTCTGATTGCCTTCATTCAAATGCCTATCATTCCTATTCCTTTCCAGGAGGGTGGTTCGTTCTTGGACACAATCCCGTTGAAAGAGGCAAAGGCACAAGGCCGCATTTTCTCTCGTGAACAGTTGCCCGCAAAGGCCGCTCAATTGGGATACGATCTCGAAAAATTTGAAAAAGCAATTTCACAAAATAAAGTGCCTTACGCCATCAGAGACACTACTTACTCTTCCGTTTGGGAGCAAAACTTCAATCCGGAGTTGCGCAAAAAGAAGAATCTTCCGGCCTTGACGATGGAGGAATTGCCCTACGCTCCTTTTTCGGGGCAGAAATTCATTCTCCGCACGGCCAAAATTGACCAAGGAGGTGTAACTCTTCCCGCGGTTTTAGTGCAAGACCCAGCGCCATTTGGCCGTGAGGGATTAAAAATTGATACGTTGCGATTTGGTTCGCTTACTGAATCACACACCAATGGTAATTGGGGGAACAAATAAGCTCGTCAGCGCTGCAGCTACCCGATTTTCCGAAAAAGAATTGAATCAATATGAGTCGGCACTTCTTCTGAGTGCCGGCTTTTTTTGTGTCGCACTTCTTCGTTCAGACGACCGCACGCTCAGCTATTTAGCCTATTCCGGGAGCACCGATTTTGCTCAGGCGGAAGCGAATTGGGCTGATTTGCCGGATTTTTTTAACCAAATCCCGTTTCCTCTTCATCAAACACGCATGGTGCGAGCAGCCGTATGCGGAGGAAAAAGCATGTTGGTTCCCGAATTTCTCTGTGATACTCAAAAGCGCACCGCATTATTTGATGGCAATTTCGGGCCCCAAACATTGGCTCCCGAATCTATCGCTGTCAATGCCGAAATGCAATTGCTCTACTTGCTACCCGCTCATGCTTTGGAAGCTGTTCGACAGGCTGCTCCCTCGGCCGAGACACTGCCTTTGGAATATTTCTTCCTCACTAAATCATCCAAGTCTCCCAATGGCTCGTGGTTGCAATGCCACCTTTCTTCCGGCCAACTGCTGTTGGTAGCGCGCAAGGCCGACCAAATTGTCTTAGTCAACAAGCAATCTGTTCGTACTGAACATGATGCGCTTTATCATACTTGCAATACAGCTTTGCGCCTCGGATTTTCGCTCCACGACACGGAAGTTCGTTTGAGCGGCACGTTCAATTTAGCCGGGGACTATTTCAAGCATCTTTCGCGCTATTTCGGAAAAGTGGTTGCTGACAACGGCCACCCCGGTACACCTGTCGATGCCGCCTTTGCAGACATCAAAATGCACTACTTCTCTGCGCTCACCTATTTGTAAATCAAAGCATGCGGATTATTGGTGGCACATACAAAGGTCGAAAAATCACCCCGCCCGGGGGTCTCAATGCCCGCCCAACTACGGACTTTGGACGCGAAGGTCTTTTCAATACGCTTCAGCACTTGTTGGACTTTGATGATTTGATTGTGCTGGATTTATTTTCAGGTACAGGAAGTATCAGCTTGGAATTCATATCTCGCGGAGCACGAAGTGTTACAGCTGTTGAAAACAACAAAGTCAATGCACGGGGGATAGCCAATATGGCCAAACAGATAGACACGGAGATGATAGACGTAATTCAGGCTGACGCCTTTGCTTTTTTGCAAAAGCCATTCACCAAGTTCGATTGCATTTTTGCCGATCCGCCTTACGAATTGGTCGGAGTGAATTCCCTACCTGATCTCATTATGGGCAAAGGATGGCTAGCCGATGGCGGGCTTTTTATCCTGGAACACGGAGACAGACTGAGTTTCAATGATCATCCCAAATTTGTCAAGGGAAAAAAGTACGGCCACGTTCATTTTAGCATCTTTGAAGAATGAATACACCACGCATTGCTGTTTTTCCGGGCTCATTCGATCCGGTGACCAAAGGCCATGAGAATATCGTGCGCAGGGCGTTGCCTTTGTTTGACAAAATCATAGTGGCTATTGGAGTGAACACCTCGAAACAAGGTCTTTTTCCAATCGAAAAAAGAGAAGTTTGGTTGCGGGCCGTCTTTGCTGATGAGCCGCGAGTAGATATAGTCAGCTACAGTGGACTAACCGCAGATTTTTGCGCGAAATCCGGCGCCAAATTCATGTTGCGTGGTGTGCGCAACGGAGGTGATTTTGAGTATGAGCGAACCATTGCCCAGATGACATCTGCCATGGCACCCGAGCTCGAGACCATTATTTTATTCACAGATCCGGAGTTTGCTGCAATAAATTCGACTGTTGTGCGTGAAATCATTCGAAACAAAGGCAAGGTTTCTGCTTTTGTCCCCGAAGGAATCGATGTCTATGCGCCCTGAGATTAAACTGGTCATTCTCTTCTTTTCGTTTCTGATTGCGCCTTTGGTGCGTGCCGCAACAGTGACGCTAAAAATTGAAACCGAATCAGCCAAGCAGAACTTTCTGTTTGTCATGAGTGAGTCCGACCCCGTTTCTCAAAGGCGTGAGGTGTTGCAGAAATTTGATATCAACGGGGCTCTTCGATTTGAAGTGAAATTTGATTTGGATGAAGTCACTCAGGTCTTTTTGCGCTTGGGTTGGGTGGAATATCCGCTGTTTGCAGAACCCGGTGCCACCTATGACTTATTGCTGCCGGAGCCCGGCCGCGAAGTGGCGCGAAGTTTTGCGGTGACCGCTCGTGTTTCACCCGTTTTCAAAACCATCAAAACCGATGAGCTCAATTATCTCATAGCTGCTGTAAATAGACGTTATGACGCGTTTTTTGAAGAGCATTACATGGAGTTTGCCTATGAAAACCTGCGAGGTAATGACGCTTGGAAGCGCAGCGAGGGAGAACGACTGAAAAAATTAAACTGGGCAACCGAGAATCCGGACATCAAACCTGTCAATTCTTCCCATACTGATTCGCTTTTAATGGCATTTTCCGCTTCGCTTCAAGCCGAATTTGCCTCCTTTCAGCGTAAAAACTTCTTTAGTACCTATCTGCGATTCACATTGGCAGATTTGGACCGAATGCGTAAATGGGGCAACAATGAAATCTTCAACAGTTACTTCAAAGATTACCCTTTGGAACTTCGCAATCCCGCCTATGTGCACATGCTCAGATGGTTCAATCGTGATTTTGTGTTCCGCTGGTGCGAGCGTGCTCAAGCCGAGGAATTTGTCAAAGCCTTCGAAAGCGGCAGTTTCATGGCTTTGGATACGCTTTTTGCCAAGACAACTTGGTATGGCAACCCTGATTTCAGGCATGTGTCGCTGCTGATGGCCTTGGAGCGCGACTTACTCATCATGGACACACAGCGGATGAAGGCTTTGAACGAAGCTGAACAAACAGTTAAAGTCCCACTCAAACCTATTGCTCAGCACATCATCAGCAACAAAAAAGCCGGCAAGCGAGGCGAACCCGCCCCTCCATTCAAACTGACCGACCACACAGGTGTCATCAAGGAACTGAGTGAATTCAGCGGCAAGCATATCTACATTAATTTCTATGCATCATGGTGCGCATCGTGCATGGCCGAAATGCGTCAGATTGCCGCGCTTCGCAAGGCTTATGGCAAACATGTGGAGTTCATTTCCATCTCCATGGACGAGCAATATGAAGACTTTAAAGACTTCGTTTTAAAAAGCCGGGAAATGGGTCAGAAATTTCTGTTCGGCTCACAAGACCCGGAGTTTTTAGAAACTTGGCAAATACGTTCCGTACCCCGCTATATGCTGTTGGATCGAGAAGGACGCATCATCCGATTTGAAGCGCAATCTCCCACGGGTGGCATAGAAAAAGAGCTCGAAAAAATCAAAAACGAGGCAGAGAAAAAGCCTAAAAACGGAGCTTGGAACTGAGAAAGGTCCGTAAAGTACGGACAATGGAGTTGTAGGTATTGGCCATGGGAATTGCCAAATCTTCCGGAGAAAACCATTTGATTTCGGTAATGCCCTCTTCGGTTTGGGGAGTGGTCATTTGTCCTGAAGGGCACCTCATGGCAAACCAATCAGTCTGTTTGAGATAAAAAGAATTGATGTGCGTGTAGGTATGATAGTTGGTCAACAAAAAGCCCTTTGACTTGAGCTTTAGTATACCGCACTCTTCTTTCACTTCACGCAGGGCACATTCCTCTGCATTTTCGCCTTTTTCGGTTTTGCCTTTGGGCAAGTCCCATTTTCCATTGCGATAGATGAAAAGTACTTCGCCTTGGTCGTTCTGCACCACCCCACCGGCTGCTGTGATAAGCACAAAGTGGGATTTGAAGCGTTCCCATGCTTCGTCTATATCTTCCACAAAGCAAATGCGGCCCTTTTCCGGCCGCTTCTGCATCAACATAAAGGGCAACTCACGAAAGAACTTTTGTGGCAAAACCTCCTCGGTATTTTCAAACTCATCGGGCACCTGAAAGCCCGTAGAAGCAATGATAAAAGGCCTTTCAGCGATGAAAATGACATACATTGGCGGCATGAAAAAGCAGGATGAATGCGCACGAAATGTAGCTGAATATCTATTACAGATTAAAGCAGTTAAACTCAGTCCCGATAAACCCTTTACTTGGGCCTCGGGATGGAAATCGCCCATTTATTGCGACAATCGCAAGACTCTTTCTTACCCCAATATTCGCACTTATATACGTCAGCAATTTGTTGAAGCCATCAATCGTGAGTTTGGCAAACCTGATTTGATTGCAGGAGTTGCAACGGGTGGCATTGCTTTGGGCGTTTTGGTTGCTCAAGAGTTGGGTGTGCCATTTTGCTATGTACGTTCATCGAGCAAAGGACATGGCCTTCAGAATATGATTGAAGGTGTGGCCGAACCGGGCCAAAACACAATTGTCATCGAAGACCTGATCTCAACAGGAAAAAGCAGTTTGGATGCAGTGGATGCCCTTCGTGCTGCGGGTGTCACAGTCAAAGGAATGGCTGCCATTTTCACCTATGACTTTGATGTTGCGCAATCCAATTTCGAACGCAGCGGTTGCAAACTGCTCACCCTGACTGACTATCACGCTCTTCTGAAATGCGCACTCAAACTGGAATATGTGAATAAGTCACACATGGAAACATTGGGTGAATGGCGCAAAAGTCCGGAGGCTTGGAGCCAAAAATTTATTGAAAAACAAAACGCATGATCCGTATCGAAAGTAAGCGCGTGGATGTGAATGCCTCGCCCCAACAGGTATTTGACTATTTAGCCGATATGCACAACTTCAAAGAGTTGTTACCACAAGACAAAATCACCAACTGGCAATCGGACGGGAGCAGTTGCTCATTTAAAATCAACGGTGCTTATACCATTGGTTTGGAGCACGATAAACTCAATTCTCCCGGCCAACTGATCCTTAAATCAGCCCCTATCGCTCCGTTCAAATTTACTTTGGACATCAAGTTGGAGCCTACTGCCGGGGGCACCCTTGCTTATCAAATCTGCGAAGCGGACATTAATCCCTTTCTGAAAATGATGGTAGAAGGGCCACTGAAAAATCTCTTCGACTACATAGCCGACAGACTGGCAAAACGGTTTGCTTGAGGGAGCAACCCACTGCAAATGTCCTTTCATCGGGGCAGGTAATTCTTAACTACCTCACCATTTCAAGCCGGGATAGGCTCGAGGCAAAAACTGCATTTCTGCCAAAATGTAACCGAGATGCTCGGTATGACGACCGTTTTTACCACCTGAATACATATGGGTGTCAGCCGGAAAACGGAGCGTGGCTTCTTCCAAAACAGACTTCACCTTCTGTGTCCATGCCGGGGCCAAAATGGTCAAATCGGGGCCAATGGCCGCTGCCTGCATTTGTACATCAAGCGCATCGGGTGTGAGCATTTCGCCTGTATACGCCCATAGTGCAGACAATGCCGATTCCATGCGATGGCGGCTTTCGGGAGTGCCATCCCCCATGCGAATGACCCAATCAGCTGAGTGGCGCAAGTGATAGGCAGTTTCTTTGGCTGCTTTGGCCGCAAATCCGCTGACGAAAGCATCAGTGGAGGTTCTCAATTCGTCCAATAATAGCGATTGAAAAGTCGAAAAGAAAAACATGCGCAACGTGGTCCGGGCAAAATCACCATTCGGCAATTCGACCAATTGGACATTATAAAATTGATGCGCATCTCTCAAAAAAGCAATGTCATCCGCAGTGCGGCCCCCGGCTTCTGCTTCAGCCAAATGCTCGTAAACCAAAGTAGCCTGCCCTATGAGGTCCAGAGCAATGTTGGTCATGGCGATGTCTTCTTCGAGAACGGGTCCGTGACCGCACCATTGGGCCATGCGCTGGCCGAGAATCAAATTGTTGTCTGCAAGGCGCAGAAGGTAGTTGTGCGTGTGTTGGTCCATGAGGTGGATTACATGTGCCCTATTTCTTCGGGGATGTTGTAAAATGTGGGATGGCGATAGATTTTGTCATTGGCCGGATCAAACAGGAGGTCTTTGTCATCGGGTGATGAGGCCGTGATTTGCGCAGCAGGTACAACCCAAATGCTCACACCTTCCATTCTGCGCGTATAGACATCGCGGGCATTTTCTATTGCCATAGCGGCATCGGGCGCGTGAAGGCTGCCTACATGTTTGTGATGAAGGCCCTGTTTGCTGCGGATAAAAATCTCCCAAAGAGGCCAGTTTTTCTTTTCGTTGCTCATGGTTTAGGCTGCTTTTGATTGGTTCTTTTTCTTTTCGGCATGGGCCATGGCGGCTTCGCGCACCCAGGCTCCGTTTTCACGGGCGGCTTTGCGGGCGGCCAGGCGCTCTTTGTTGCATGGGCCATTGCCTTTGACCACGCTCCAAAACTCGTCCCAGTTGATGGTACCGAAGTCATAATGACCACGTTCTTCGTTCCACTTAAGGTCAGCATCCGGGATGGTGAGACCAAGGTATTGGGCTTGTGGCACGGTCATGTCCACAAATTTCTGGCGCAGTTCGTCATTGGAGTGACGCTTGATGCGCCAAGACATGTTTTGTTGGCTGTGGGGCGACTCGGAATCATTTGGACCAAACATCATCAAGGCCGGCCACCACCAGCGATTAAATGATTCCTGGGCCATGGCTTTCTGCTCGGCTGAACCAAAGCAAAGACTCATCATAATCTCATAGCCTTGGCGCTGATGAAAACTCTCTTCGCGGCAAATGCGCACCATGGCACGAGCATAGGGTCCATAACTTGTGCGTTGCAAAGACACCTGATTGACAATAGCGGCACCATCTACTAACCATCCGATAGAGCCCATGTCCGCCCACGACAGAGTGGGATAATTGAAAATGGACGAGTACTTGGCCTCTCCGGCCAGAAGCTCTTCTTCCAATGTGTCGCGATCGACACCCATAGTCTCTACCGCACTATATAGATAAAGACCGTGACCGGCTTCATCCTGCACTTTGGCAAGCAAAATCGCCTTTCTTCGCAATGACGGGGCACGGGTAATCCAATTGCCTTCAGGTAACATGCCTACCACTTCGGAGTGTGCGTGTTGAGCTATCTGTCTAATAAGGGTTTTGCGATAAGCCGCGGGCATCCAATCCTTGGCTTCTACTTTCTTTTCGGCCTCCACATAAGCTTGAAATCTCTCCAACATTTCGGTCGTTTCCATTCTTTCTCCTTTTATTCTTTGCAAGTTTAATACTCAGTCGGCAACCGACCAATCTTTTCAATTTTCAGGTGTAAAACAAAGGAAATTCAATGACTGTTCATCTGATGTTTGTCATTTGGCTCCGAGGATCGAAAGACTACTTTTGCCCGAATCCTAAAAATCACGCTCTATGGCACGATTTCACCCCCTGCGCGTTGCCCAAGTAAAAAAAGAAACTGCCGACACAGTGTCTGTTGCCTTTGATGTTCCGAAAGAATTGGGACAAGAATTTAACTTCAAACACGGACAATACCTGACACTGCGCAAAGAAATTAAAGGGGAAGATGTGCGCAGGTCCTATTCAATTTGCAGCGCTCCGGGCGAAATGCTCCGAGTAGCAGTAAAGCAAGTGGAAGGCGGTCTTTTTTCAGGATTCGCCAATGAAAAACTGGCCGAAGGAGACACGCTCGATGTGATGACCCCGATGGGCAATTTCACCTCAGCACTGGAGCCCGAAATAGCCAAACAATACCTTTTGATTGCCGCGGGAAGTGGCATCACGCCCATGATGAGCATTATCAAAACTGTGCTTAAAGCCGAGCCCCACAGCGAAATCACCCTGATGTTCGGCAACCGCACTTTTCAGTCCATTATCTTCAGAGATGAATTGGAAGATTTGAAAGACCGCTTTTTGGGTCGTCTGCGCATTTTTCATATTCTGAGCAACGAGGCCAACGAGATTGACCTTTTTGCAGGTCGCATTGACGCGGAAAAACTGAGACGCTTTTTTTCTACTTTTCTCCGAGCTGACAAACCCGATGAGGTGTTTTTATGCGGCCCTCAACCGATGATTGAATCGGCCACCGAAACTTTGAAATCACTTGGAATTGACTCCGAAAAAATCCATTTCGAGCTTTTCACATCTCCAAAAGGCAACTTGTGGAAAGAACGAAAACCGGAAGTAGCCGCACACTTGAAGGGCAAAACAGCACAAGTGAACATCACGCTTTACGGTCAGAAATGGGACCTCGAAGTTCCATTTGACACCACGGTGTTGGACGCTGCGATTGCCAAGGGATTAGACCTTCCTTTTTCATGCAAGGGCGGTATGTGCTGCACCTGTCGCGCCAAAGTGAACGAGGGTTCGGTGGACATGCTGGCCAACTACGCTTTGGAGCCCGGGGAGGTAGATCAAGGCTACGTGCTCACATGCCAAAGCCTGCCCAAAAGCGACACATTGGTCGTCAACTTTGACGAGTAAAAATTATTCTTTGACCAGACGGAAGGACTTTTGCTCCACCATTATCAGGTAGAATCCGGGAGGGATATTTCTGAGGTCAATTATTGATTCAGTAATGAGCCGGTTGTGCACCAATCGACCATCCGAACTGTAAATCAAGGCAGTTTTTCCTATCCATTCCAGAGGCAAAGTCACCAAACCCGAAGTTGGGTTGGGATAAAGCAATTCTTCGCTATTCTCAGAAAATTCCTGCACCTCGGTGATGGAGCAATCGGGAGCAGTAGCTCCGATTGATTCATTAAATGTGCCCGATTGCACAGACCAGTTGAGCCATTCACCACCGCTACCCGTAAGCCAATTATTGAGGTCAAAAGTGCGACTGCCGTCAGAAGTCGCTTTGATGCGATAGATCTTGAGCGCCTCACCTCCCCTGTCCCATGTCAGCGGGCTACCTGAAATGCAGGTTTCAGGGCCGATTGGATCCAAGCAATTGGGCCTGACAAAATACACATTGTCATCATACTGAGGCGCTTCTCCGTAGCACTGCGCGATGCCATCCGACCCAATGCACACCGCAGCATACTCATCACAGGCTATACCTGTGGGCACTATTCCTTGGTCTGTGTATAGCCTCGCCATAAACACAGCCATTCGCCCTCTCCTGTCGGGATTGTCAAAATGCGTATCGGTGAGTGTGTTATGAAGAAATGGCGCGGACACAAAGTCATTGTGACCGATGGTAACCAAAGAATTGTAAGGGTTAGTTAATGCCTGACCGGAGGTAATGGTTCCATTGAGCGCGCCAAAGTATCGACCCGCCATAATGGCCATTCCCGCACTTGTACCTCCCACAACTCCGCCTTTGACCAGCAATAGATGATTGATGGCTTCTTCTACCGGGGTGTTCCGCCACATGGAAACATAAGCCGCTTGGCTTCCACCTGCTATCCAAATGGCTTCGGCATTTTGCAACTGCTGAATGACATACGAATCATTTGAAGCCAATGCATTCTCGAAAACGATAGTCTCGACAGAGTTCACATCAATCCCTAAGTCTGAATACAGATAGTCATTGTAACCATCAGAACCGGATGTGCGAATGACCACCACATCGCCCCCATTGGCGCGTTGCAAAAACCACTTCATGGCCTCGTCATCTTCTCCCGCTCCGCCCATCAACACCATACCGAAAGCAGGAGCAAGGCCAACGTCAGCCACATCTCCTGTGAAGTAGGATGTATAATTCTGCGCAGCGCAAAATCCTGACAGCATGATGCCTGCAATGGTGAAAATCGATTGTATGATTACTTTCATTTTTCTTCCTTTTAAAATTTGATGCTTTGTCCAGGCAATAGGACTTTGATTTGAACTGATGACATCCCAATTCTGCGATTCAGAGTGTCGCAGGCTGCAACAGGGCTAAAAATCACAATTTGATCGGAACCCAAAACAGTGAGTGAATCTCCGGACACTAAAGCGGCTGTGCTCTCTTCAATACCCCAAATGCCTACACCCGGGTGGTCGCAGAGAGCGGACAGTGCGCGGTTGTAGCGGCTCCTTGCTATAAAATGCTGGTCCACAATGACGTCCTTCAACAAACCCAACCCGGAAGCATACTCGCCATTACCCGCCCACAATCTGCTATAAGTTCCTTCATATTCCGGTTCAAATTTTTGATTGCCCGTCATCATGATTTCACTCATAACAGCCGCACCGGCACTGGTGCCCGATACGCTCAAGCCGCCATTATACAGCTCGGGCAGAAGCATGTCAAGTCCACTTTTGCGCGCTGAATCCATGAATCGGTTTTGATCACCTCCGCTAATAAACACGAGCTTCAATCCCTCCATTTTTTGCCTAAGGCCGGTCTGATTCTCGGGTAGATTGGTATCCAGATTGCGGCAGGGATAGCCGAGTTCCAGAAAACGCTCTGACGACCAAATAAAAGCCGAATCGGGGGTTTCGCTCGACATGGGCAGAATGCCTACTGTGTCGCCCGGTTGCAAGCCTGCATGTCGACAGATGTCGCTCATCAATAGGATGGTGCGCTCACCACCCCCAATAATCATCAACTTGCCAAGCGGTCGGGGTACCTCCGTCACGATTGTTTCAGGCCCGGAAGTTTGGCAGGCCATTGCCAAAACCGCAAACACAAGAAAAGAGAAACGGTAAAATTTCATTCGAGAAAGTGATTTAGATTCCTGAGAAAAAAAACATCGTTATCGCAGCGGCCACTGAGACATTGAGCGATTCGGCTCCGCCCTTTCCGGGAATGGAAATACGCTCGGTGGCGCTGGCCAGGGTGCCCCGGGACAACCCGTTGGCCTCATTTCCCAAGACTAAAAAGCCCGGCTTCAAATCTCGGCATTCCGGCAAAGCACGCCCTTCCATATCCAACAAGTACACAGGTACCGAATTGTTTTCGGTAAAAAGCACCTCGAGATCTGTGTAATAAACAGGCACTCGAAAAACCGATCCCATAGAGGCCTGGATGGTTTTTGGATTCCACATATCAGCGGTATTGCGCGAGCAAATAACCCTGTCATAACCAAACCAATCGGCAGTTCGGATGATTGTGCCCAAATTGCCCGGATCGCGAACTTCGTCCAAAACCGGAGTGAATAAGGACCGGGAAACAGGTGAGACGGGCCATTCGGGCTGTCTCGCCACTACCAACGAAGGAGATGGACTGCTTAGTCCCGTCATACGCTCCATTTCATTTTCGCCTACCAACAACGCTCCCGGCACCGTGCAATGTTCGGAGTGCTTCGTAACTACCAAGAAGCAGATTACCAATCCGGTAGTCAGGACTTCAGCTACCAACTTGTCTCCCTCTGCCACCAACATCCGGTGCTCGGAGCGCAGGTTCTTGCGCTGAAGTGACTTGATAAAATGGAGGTCGGCTTTGGAGAAGTACTGTTGGTTTGAGCCCGCCATTTGCATGGTTGATTAGATTTGCGAAGTTAAACCAAGACACTTGCCTTCTAAAAAACTGCTTTTGTTTGCCACGCTTGCTTCGGCCCTGTTTTCCGGGTGTTTCCCCGCGCGCAAACTGGAAGAAGGGCAGGTTTTCTTGCGAAAAAATAAAACAGCCTTTTATCAAAAAGTTGTTGCAGACAAAGGCACCTATTCCCGCGAAGAGGCCGAAGCAGTTATCCGCCCCAAAGCCAATCGCAAAATCTTGGGTACTTTCCGTTTCAACCTTTGGGCCTATAACCGGGTGAACAGAGATAAAATGGAAGCCGGTTTGAGGAAGAAAAATGTAAAATTTGAGCGAAAAAGAGAAGTCGCCAAAGCGAAAGGAAAAAAGAGAAAAGACAAGGAAGTGAGAACATTCCGATCATGGATGGCCAATACAGTGGGTGAGCCTCCGACCCTTTTCGACTCGCTGGTGATGGCCAAATCAGCCAGTCAAATCAGCCTCGTTCTCAGTAAAAACGGCTATTTCAATAACGAAGTTGAACCCGTTGTCAAGTACAACAAAAGAGGTAATCGAGCAAAAGTGACATACCATGTGAAGCCGCGCTCACCACACCGGTTGGTATCAATAACACATACATTTCCGGATGCCGGGATGGAAGGTATGCGCGAGTTTTTGACTAAGGATTGTCTGCTGAAACCGGAAGATCAATTCAACGTGGCTAACATCAATTCCGAGCGCGACCGTATCACAACGCTCCTCAACAATAATGGCTATTTCGAGTTCTCGAAAGAGTACATCCGAAGCAAAGTGGACACATCCACTGTGAAAACCCTGGCCAACATCAGCTTGGAAATCAACCGTCCGGCTGCATTCATCGGCAACGAGAAAGACAGTTTGCACACGGCATCCCACCGCACTTTCAGTCTTCAAAACATATTCATATACACCAATTATCCTCCCCTTTCACGAGGCTATACTCCCCATGATACGCTTCGATATAAAGGTGCTCACATCCTTTATGACAAGGATCAAGTTCTGAGACCCGATTTGCTGTATTATACGCTTTTCATACAGCCGGGAGATGTGTATGACCGCTCAGATGCCGACCTTACCTATCGCAGATTCTCGAGACTGGGTGTTTTCAAGTCTGTCAATATGCGTTTTGATGAAGTCAGCTCTTCCGAGAAAAATCTGTTGGATTGTCATATCATGCTATCTCCGGCCGAAAGCCGCAACCTGAAACTTCAAACCAACGCGACTCATCGCGTGGGCAACCTCGGCCTGTCCGGCAATGTGTCGTTTCAGCACCGTAATTTGTTTCGTGGAGCAGAGCGATTTGAGGCCCGGATCAATGCCGGTTTCGAAGCCCAGCAATTGCTCATTGACCAAAGTCAAACAGGTCAAATCGGAAACGAAATAGAGCGTCAATTCAGATTAAATACTTTTGAGATTGGGCCCGAGATCATACTCAGTATTCCCCGGTTCGTGCCATTTTCTTTGGAGCGCTTCTCTCGTTCCAATAATCCCAATACCGAGTTTCATGCCGCCCTCAATTATCAATTGCGTCCGGACTATCGCAGAACGCTCAATAAGGTAGGTTTCAGTTACAGATACAACGAGACATCGACAAAAACCCACATCATTTCACCGGCCGAAATCAGTCTTATCAAGATTACCAAGTCCGATGCTTTTGAGCAGCAACTTTTGGCCATAAATGACCAATTCTTGCTCAACAGTTACCGAGATCATTTCATCACTGCGGGAAGTTACACCTTCATTTTCAATAACAAAGCGCCCAGAAGGCAGGCGCGTTATTATTTCAGTTCCAGTACAGTAGAGCTTGCCGGCAATTTGATGCGATCTGCATATCGAACGTTCAATCGCCCGACCAATGAATCCGGAAATTTCGAGGCATTGGGGATTCAATTTGCTCAATATGCTCGATTTGAGCAAGATTTCAGATACTATCGTGTATTCAACGAGTTGCGACAGTTGGTTTTTCGTTTGTCCGGGGGATTGGGCAAGCCGTTGAACAATCTTTCGGTTCTACCTTTCGAAAAGAGCTTTATCAGTGGTGGTTCTGTGGGTGTGCGCGCATGGAAAGCCCGCACTTTGGGCCCCGGCTCATATCGCGATCCGAATTATGCCGTCACATTCAATAACATTGGTGAAATCAAACTGGAAGCCAATCTGGAATACCGCTTCAGCCTCACCAAAATGCTCAAAGGGGCTTGGTTCATAGATGCAGGTAATATTTGGCTATTCAACGAAGACGAATTGCGCCCGGGAAGCGCTTTCAATAAAGAGACCTTTTTAAGCGAAATTGCAATAGGGGCAGGACTTGGCGCACGTCTGGATTTTGACTTCTTCATTTTCCGTTTTGACCTCGGCATGCAACTCAAAGATCCCCAAAAAGTGCCGGGTGAGCGCTGGATTGGCCAACCCAAAGGCGAATACAACGAATACCTGAAGCAAATTACCCCGGCCGGCCAAGATCCTCAACGCTATTTACCGGAAGTGAGTCTTCATCTCGGTATCGGTTATCCATTCTGAGGCGCTCTCTGAACCCCTATATTTGCCGCCCTCAAAAAACCTAAATCATACACTTTATGGGTTGGTTTAAAAGAATAAAAGAAGGAATCACAACCAAAAGCACGGACAAGAAAGAAATTCCCGAAGGCCTGTGGTACCAATGTCCGGATTGCAAAAAAGCCATCTTGGCCGAAGAATTCAAAGAGAATCTTTCAGTGTGCCAAAACTGCGGTTATCATGAGCGCATTGGATCGGCTGAGTATTTCGCTCTTTTGTTTGACAACAACACTTTTACTGAAATTGCCGAAAAGGTAGTTTCGGGAGACCCTCTCGAGTTTTCTGACACCAAGAAATACACCGACCGTGTAAAAGAGTCCCAACGCAAATCAGGGCTTAATGACGCCATCAGGGTGGCTTTGGGCAATATTGACGGCCACCCTGCTGTTATCGCTTCTATGGATTTTGCCTTCATTGGTGGCTCAATGGGATCTGTAGTCGGTGAAAAATTCGCTCGTGGCGTAGATCAAGCCTTAGCCAATAGCTGCCCTTTCATTTGTATCAGCAAATCGGGTGGTGCACGCATGATGGAAGCCGGGTTCTCACTGATGCAAATGGCCAAAACTTCAGGAAAACTCTCTCAGTTGAATGATGCCAAATTGCCTTACATCGCAGTGCTGACCAACCCCACAACGGGAGGAATTACTGCTTCGTTTGCTATGTTGGGCGACCTCAACATAGCCGAACCCAAAGCTTTGATTGGATTTGCCGGTCCCCGTGTGGTTAAAGAAACCATCGGGAAGGATTTGCCCGAAGGTTTCCAAACCTCAGAGTTCACTTTGGAAAAAGGTTTCCTCGATTACATCGTTGAGCGCAAAGACTTGAAAGCTAAAATTGCCCAATCACTGAAATATCTGCGCCCATCGCATTGAATAAGTCAGTTTCAGTCGTACATTTGCACCCCCAAAGTCGTACATAAGAATCACCTAAATAGAGTATTGGCATGTATTTAACATCAGAAAAAAAACAAGAAATTTTTGCAAAACACGGAAAGTCAGCCACTGACACCGGAAGTTCAGAAGGTCAAATCGCACTGTTCACTTACCGCATCGCTCACTTGACCGAGCATTTGAAGTCCAACAAAAATGACTTCAATACACAACGAGCACTTCAAAAACTCGTTGGAAAAAGAAAGGCTCTCCTCGATTACTTGAAGAATACAGAAATCGAGCGTTACAGAAACATCATCAAAGAACTTGGACTGAGAAAATAAAAGTTCGTTGAAAAAATATTAAATACAATCCAAAAGGGGCAATTGAATCGCAATTGCCTTTTTTGGTTTATACCAACCGTGCAATCGGCACACACACCAACACACACATGCAATACAACGCAATCACACAAGACATTGATTTGGGAGATGGCAGAATCATCACCATCGAAACCGGCAAACTTGCAAAACAAGCACATGGATCTGTAGTAGTGACTTTGGGTAAAACCATGATTCTTGCTACCGTGGTCTGCAACCATGAACTCAATCCAAATTTGGATTTCTTTCCCCTTACACTTGACTATCGCGAAAAATTCGCATCTGCCGGCAAATTCCCCGGCAATTTTTTCAGAAGAGAAGGCCGCCCGACAGACGATGAAGTTTTGGTGATGCGCCTTGTTGACCGCGCTTTGCGTCCTCTTTTCCCTGATGGTTTCAGAAACGAGACCCAAGTTATGATTCAGTTGATGTCATCAGACGGAATTGAAATGCCCGATGCTTTGGCCGGTTTGGCCGCTTCCGCTGCCCTTGCCGTGAGTGACATCCCGTTCAATGGCCCTATTTCGGAAGTCCGTGTGGGTCGAATTAACGGTCAATTTGTACTCAACCCCACTTTCACCCAACTCGAAGAGTCTGATATCGATATGATCGTAGCAGCGTCTATGGACAGCATCGTGATGGTGGAAGGTGAGATGAAAGAAATTTCTGAAGCCGAAATGGTTCAAGCCATTGACTTTGCTCACCAAGCCATTAAAAAGCAATGTGAAGGTCAGATTAAACTGGCAGCCAAGGTGGAAAAAGCTCAAGTAAAACGTGAAGTTATCATTGAGCCCATTCAAGAAGAGATATTTGACAAAATCAAAAACCTGGCATATGACAAAGTGCGCACAGTAGCGCGTGGCGGAATGTCGAAAGAGGCTCGCTCCGAAGCTTTGAGCGCCATCAAAGACGAAGTGAAAGCGCTTTTCACCGAAGAAGAATTGGAAGCAAATGGAAAGCTTGTATCCAACTATTTCTCCTCTATTAAAAAAGATGCAATTCGAAACGTCATGCTCGAAGAGGGCATTCGTTTGGATGGTCGCAAGACCACTGACATTCGCCAAATCTGGTGCGAAGCGGGCTATTTGCCCGGTCCTCATGGTTCATCTCTTTTCACACGTGGCGAGACCCAGTCTGTGACTACGTTGACATTGGGCACCAAAATGGATGAACAAATGATTGATGGAGCTTTGGTTTCCGGAACAGCTAAGTTCTTGCTTCACTACAACTTTCCTCCATTCAGCACCGGTGAAGCACATCCTTTGCGTGGCACCGGCCGCAGAGAAATCGGCCATGGCAATTTGGCTATGCGCGCTTTGAAAAATGTACTTCCTCCTGTTTCAGTTTGCCCTTATACAATCCGCGTTGTTTCGGATATTTTGGAGTCAAACGGTTCATCTTCTATGGCAACCGTATGTGCGGGAACCTTGGCTTTGATGGATGGAGGCGTACCTATTAAGGCACCCGTATCAGGTATTGCAATGGGTCTGGTAACAGATAAAAAAACCGGTAAATACGCTATCCTGTCAGACATTTTGGGTGATGAAGACCACCTGGGAGACATGGACTTCAAAGTAACAGGAACAACTAATGGCATCACCGCCTGTCAGATGGACATTAAAATTGACGGACTTTCCGCCAATCAGCTGACGGAAGCGCTCAACCAAGCACGGGAAGGCCGCTTGCACATTTTGGGTGAAATGCTCAAAGAACTGGCTCAACCTCGCGCAGACTATAAGCCTCATGCTCCGCGCATCGTATCATTCGAAATTCCATCTGAAAGCATTGGAGCTGTCATCGGGCCGGGAGGTAAAATCATTCAAGAAATTCAGAAGCAAACCGGTGCAGTTATCTCTATTGACGAAGCCAATGGAAAAGGTATTGTGGAAGTTTCTTCCTCAAACAAGGAAGCCATGGATGCGGCTGTAGCGCGAATCAGAAACATCGTTTTCCCTCCACAAATAGAAATCGGTGAAATCTATGAAGGCAAGGTGAAAAGCTTGATGCCTTATGGCGCTTTTGTGGAAATTTTGCCCGGTCAAGATGGATTGTTGCACGTTTCAGAACTAGATTGGTCTCGCGTTGAAAACGTTTCGGACGTTCTCAAAGAAGGAGATGTGATTAAATTCAAAGTGACGGGCCGCGACCCCAAGACAGGAAAAGTGAAGTTGTCAAGAAAAGTGCTTTTGCCAAAACCGGAGCACACTGAAAAGTAAATCTTCACTTCGGAAGCACTTTAACGTGCAACCGACTGTTTTACTAAAAGGTGAATAATGATTCACCCATTGAAGTCAGAATGCATTAAAATCTAATTTATCAATGAGACAGCTCAAGATTACCAAACAGGTTACCAACCGCGAAACCGCTTCACTAGATAAATATTTGCAGGAAATTGGCCGAGTTGACCTTATTACGGCTGAACAAGAGGTTGAACTGGCAAAAAGAATCAAGCAAGGTGATCAAGAAGCCTTGGAAAAATTGACCAAGGCCAATTTGCGATTCGTGGTTTCTGTTTCCAAACAATATCAAAACCAAGGGCTTTCACTCCCCGACTTGATCAACGAAGGCAATTTGGGATTGATTAAAGCCGCACAACGCTTTGACGAAACACGTGGATTCAAATTCATTTCATATGCCGTGTGGTGGATTCGCCAATCCATTCTGCAGGCTTTGGCCGAGCAATCTCGTATCGTGCGCTTGCCTTTGAATAAGATCGGATCCATCAACAAAATCAATAAGGCCTTCGCCAAATTGGAACAAGAATTTGAACGCCCACCCACCGCTGCCGAATTGGCTGAGTTGCTGGAAATGAGCGTGGATGAAGTAAAGCAGTCTCTGAAAAATTCCGGCCGTCACGTTTCAATGGACGCGCCTCTGAAAGATGGAGACGACAGCTCGAGCAACATGTATGACGTGTTGCAAACTGGAGACTCACCCTCTCCGGAGGCAGACTTGATGAATGAATCATTGCGCAGAGAAATCGAAAGATCACTCCGCACTTTGACTACCAGAGAAGCTGATGTGGTTCGGCTTTATTTTGGTCTCAATGGGGAGCACCCAATGACTTTGGAAGAAATCGGAGAGCGATTTGACCTAACGCGCGAGCGCGTGCGTCAAATCAAAGAAAAAGCCATTAGAAGACTCAAACACACCTCAAGAAGCAGAATGCTCAAATCATACTTGGGCTAATTAAAAAGTACCTCCGAAATCGGGGGTATTTTTTTGAAAGCTCAAATTATTCATAACAAATTCCGTTGGTCTAAAATGAAAATCAGAGCCTTCGCCTTTTTGTTGTTCTCATTGCTATTTGTCAGTTCCCTGATTTCATGCAGAAAAGACAAATTCTCTGACAGTCCCGGTTTGACGCTGGAATTTTCGACTGATACCGTCTTGTTTGACACTGTATTTACAACCGTAGGCTCTGCCACTCGCACGTTGAAAGTGTACAACCGAAACAAAGAGAATATCATCATTTCCAACATCAGTTTGGACCTTCAGTCACAGTCCAAATTCAGAATGAATGTGGATGGGGTTTCGGGATACAATCACAGCGATATTGAACTGCGCCGTGGTGACAGTTTATTCATATTCATCGAGGTCACTTTGGACCCCAATAATGCAGGGATACCCTTCATTGTAGAGGAAAAGCTCAGTTTTCAGACGAACGGGAACGACCAAGAAGTACTCTTGGCAGCGTGGGGACAAGATGCCTATTTCCATGGCGCTGTCAATTCATTTTTTGTGCTGCCATGCGTGGAAATTTGGAATAATGATAAGCCACACGTGATTTATGGGGTAGTTATCGTTGATGAAGATTGTGAATTGCTGATTAATGCAGGTACCAAAGTTCACGCGCATGCCAAATCAGGTATTTGGGTGCTGAAAGGAAAAATTTTGGTCAATGGTCAAAAAGACAACGAGGTCGTTTTCCAAGGAGATCGCTTAGAGTCTTCTTATGCCAACATCCCCGGTCAATGGGGGCTACAATTTGATTTTCCTTTGGATGATGATGATTTCGGGAGCCCAATAGCCACTTTGGTTCGCGGTGGGATATGGCTTTCAGAAAGCACGGGAAGCGCCATCAACTATGCCATCATAAAAAACGCGGGTGTTGGAATTTGGGTAGACACACTCGGCACACAAGGTCAGGACGCCTTGACATTGACCAATACACGAATTGACAACATGGTAGCCCACGGCTTGATGGCCCAAGGTGCTAAAATTTCAGGTTTCAACAATTTGATAACCAATTGCGGAGAAGCCTGCATGGCACTGACTATAGGAGGAGAATACCAATTCGATTATCTCACCTTGGCCAATTATTGGACACGTTCAACTCGCCAAACCCCAACTTTTGTCCTGAGAAATCACTACGAGTCGGATAACGAAACTATTATTCGACCGCTTACTAATACGGTAATTCGAAATTGCGTCATCTATGGCAACAACGCGCAGATAAATGATTTTGATGAGTTTGTTGTGGACATTAAAGATGAAGAACTGCAAAACTACTTCTTCAGTCATTGCTTGGTGGACACAGAGCTAGACATCTCCAATACGAACCCACGTTATTTCGAAATGAGAAAAAATGCAGTGCCGCCATTTAAAGATAGCTCCAACGGCAACTTCAGACTTTTAAATGACGGATCATTGGTTCAGGGAGATTTTATTTCACCCCCTACATTTGACCTTGATGGCAATCCCAGAATTCAAGGCTCAACAGCTGAAAAAGGCTGTTATGAATACGTTCCTTGAGCTCAAAAACTTTGTCTGAAATCCTAATCAACGGGGTTTCTTTTGAAGATATTTTTTTCCTTACTTGCACAACATTATAAGCGTCTAATCAAAACACCCGTTATGAATAGAATTTCGACTCTGTTTGTTCTCGCAATTGCCCTATTCTTGGCGTCTTGTGTTGAGTCCAACAACAACTCACAGGTCGTTCAAGTCACTGACAATAATGAAGGTGAACTTATCAAAATAGAAGGAAAGATTTTCAGTTTACCATCACCTGTGCAGGCAGCCATTTTGCTTCGCAATGCCAACAGCAAGTACAATGAGAATCTGTTGCATCCCTCAAGCAAAAGCAAAACCTACACTTCAAACTTCAAAAAAGCAATTAATCTGGGTATCTACGGTTCTGACTTGGCGTATTTGACCAATTTCAATAGTTCTACAAAGAGTGCCGAATACTTCAAAACCGTAGAAGAAATTGCATCCGATATGGGTATTACTTCTTCCATGGATCCGGCATTGTTGAAACGCTTTTATGACAACCTCAACAACCGCGACTCATTGTACGCCCTCAATTCTGAATTCTTCAGAGTCGCTAATGCCTATCTAAAGGATGTTAACCAAGAAGAACAAGCCGCTTTGATATTGACCGGAGGTTGGCTCGAGGCTTTGCATCTGTGTATTGATGCGGCTGAAACCGATAAAACCGTAAGAAGACGAGTGGGTGAGCAAAAGGCTTCATTGACCAGTTTGATTGAACTCCTGAGTCTGTCAACTGAACCTTCAACCATCGAATTAAAGACAGATTTAGAAGGTTTGGATACCGCTTATGAGTCAATTACGTCCGAATACACTTATGTACAACCAATTCCCGACCCTCAGAATAAAACCACTCACATAAGAAGCAAATCGATGGTAGAAGTGTCCGATGAACAGTTAAAGGCGCTTAAAGAAGTTGTGACTACCATCAGAACTAAAGTCACCGCTTAAGACAAATCGCTATGAACAAGAAGTTTTTTCTCACTTTTGTCCTGATTCCATTGGCCTTTGTAGTGATAGCCAATTGTGAACAGTCAACCAATTTCGCAAAGAAGCATTTTACGAAAGAATACATTTCTGATGGTCAAAACTATTGGGCTTTAATCGATAATGACCAAATTGCAGAATTCACTACTACGTTTTTCGGTGGAAGCACTTACCGAATTTCATCGGGAACCGGACAACAGGGAGAGAACCTGATATTCCGCATTTTTGATGAAGAAAAGAACCTGCTTTTCACCAATCAAGACTACGCCAATTCCGCTTATTGGGATTTCCAAATCGAAAACACCGTTACCTGCACTATTGAGGCGCAACTCGATAAAACGAAGCAAGCTTCGGGATGCGCTGTGTTGATGATTGGTTTTAAGCAATAAGCCTATACGATGTTAGAAATCTAAGGCACATCCGTCATGGTTGTGCCTTTTTTTTATGTCAATTGAAGTCACATGAAAGTAGAAATCTTAAGAGCACTTATGGAACTCTTTGCCATCATCACTTATGGGGATGGCAAAAAGGATAATTCAGGAATAGCGCGTGCAAGAGAAGTAGTACAACTTTTTCTGAGACAACAGCTGGGGCTCAATAAAACCAACGATTACCTCGAAATGTATGAGGCATTCTTGGACGAGAACTTTGGCCGAAAGTCATCCGAAGAAGGAAGTCGAAAACGAGCCTCAGGCAATGCAGTGCGCATCCTGAAGATTTGCGCTCGCATAAACAAAGAGTTATCCCAGAGAGAAAAACTCATTGTGACTATGAGGATGTTCGAATATCTGGAGGCGGTTTCTTCTACCGATGAGCGCCAAAAAGAATTCGTTTTCCAAGCTGCTGAGTCATTCAACATCAGCAAGCCAACTGCCGAGAAGCTCTACACCCTCACCGGTTACAAGAGTCACACGCCACGAGTAATAGAGAATTTTGCCTTTGCAAGCAGCACCGGTCAACAGGCCAATACCACTGCGCACGTCATTGAGGCCGCCAATTTATCGGGGCTGATTATTTTCTATTCTGTTGAGGGTGAGAATCTCTTTTTCATGCGCTACTTGGGCGATGAAGATCTTCAGCTCAATGGCCAGCCGATGCCTCCCAACTGGTGCCACGTTTTCAGCGAAGGTTCATCCGTAAGAGGAGGTAAAATCGCACCCATCTACTTCAGTGATGTGATGTACAAACTGATGAGCAGTGACATCACTTCAGAAATCACCTTCGCTGCAGACAACATCACCTACTTTCACAAAAGGGGCAATAAGCAAGCACTCCACCCACTATCCATATCGGAAAAGTCAGGCAATCTGATTGGTATTATGGGAGGTTCCGGCTCGGGAAAATCCACTTTGCTTAATGTGCTCAATGGCACTTGGAAGCCCACCCAAGGTAAAGTGACCATTAATGGTTTCGATATACATGCCAAGAAAAACCAATTGAAAGGGGTCATTGGATTTGTGGCCCAGGATGACCTGCTGATAGAAGAGTTGACTGTTTTTCAGAATCTTTACTACAATGCCAAACTGAGTTTTGGCGGATTGGCAGATGGTGCCATAATTGAAAAGGTCAATGCTACTCTCAAATCTGTCAACCTGTTCGAAACCGCAGATCTTAAAGTTGGCTCACCTATGGACAAAACCATCAGCGGTGGACAACGCAAACGCCTCAACATAGCGCTTGAGCTGATTCGCGAACCATCCGTGTTGTTCGTTGACGAACCAACCTCGGGATTGTCTTCGCGCGATTCAGAAAACATTATGGACCTCCTCAAAGAACTATCTCTGAAGGGCAAACTCATTTTTGTTGTCATTCATCAGCCTTCATCAGACATTTTTAGGATGTTCAATAAGCTTTTACTATTGGACCAAGGGGGCTATCCCATATACTTTGATCAACCGGTTGAAAGTATTCGCTACTTCAAGGAACTCATTGATCACATCAACTCTTCCGAATGCCAATGTCCCGCTTGCGGCAACGTCAACCCCGAGCAACTCTTCAATATTATCGAATCCAAAGTGGTTGACGAGTATGGCAGGGTCACTGACCAGAGGAGATACTCACCGGAAGAATGGAACAAGTTTTATCTGAAAGACAAAGGAAGAGACAACAAAGTGAGCGTTCGCGATGGTGAGCTACCAAAAGCGGAGTACAGAATTCCGGGCAAACTGAGCCAATTCAAGGTATTCTTTACTCGAGACCTTCTTTCCAAATTGGTCAATCGCCAGTATGTGTTAATCAATCTCTTGGAGGCTCCCGCACTCGGATTCATTCTCAGCTTCTTTTTGAAGTATTTTGTTGTTGTCGACAACACAACAGAGTACGTTTTTTACAAAAACCCCAACATTCCCCAGTTCTTGTTTATTTCGGTGATTGTCGCCTTGTTCCTCGGTCTCACCGTCAGTGCTGAGGAGATTTTCCGAGACAAAAAGATTCTCAAACGAGAGCAGTTCTTGAGCTTGAGCAAAGGGTCTTATTTGTGGTCCAAAATCTCCATCATGTTCTTGATTTCGGCTGTACAAATGGCATTGTATGTCCTGGTAGCTGACAGCATTTTGGAAATAAAAGGAATGAACTTCTATTTCTGGATTGTTCTTTTCAGCACGTCTTGTTTTGCCAATCTTCTGGGACTCAACATATCGTCCACTTTCAATTCGGCAAAAGTGATTTACATTTTGGTGCCTATTCTCATTATTCCCCAGTTGTTGTTCAGTGGTGTTATTGTGAAATTCGATCGACTTCACCCTCTTTTTGCTGATAATAACAAGGTGCCGGCATTAGGAAACGTAATGGCTTCAAGATGGGCCTATGAAGCCATGGCGGTGCATCAATTTGTATTCAACGAATACAACGGCAAGCAATATGAGTTTTTGGCTCGACTGAAAGAATGCGAATATCACCGCGATCGACTGCTGCCCGAGAAGCTTCCTGCCAGACTCAATAAGTTGATTAAGTCAGCAGAATCAGCAACGCTTGATTCGGAAGCTAAAAGTGAATTTTGGAAAATATTCCATGATGTCAACAGGCTGGTTGACTTGGCAGAAAAGGACCTTGTCCAGATTAAAAGAGAAAGTCAAAAAACCGGATTTAACAAGGAACTCCTTGAGCGAAGACCACATGTTTCCAGATATGTAAGCCTTTCAAATTTGAGTGAAATGCGCCCGGTAGAATCCAGTGACAAAGTGCTGGCCGAAACAAGGTCCGCCATTACGAAACTCCAAGTATTGTATAATGACTTGGCGAACTATTATAGCAGTGTGAGAGAAGAAGCCATGGCGGAAATAGTCTCCTCATGTGATTTTGAACAATTGCAAAATATTCATCATAACGAGAGTCTGAAAGACTTTGTGCTGGGTGAAAATGACAAACGAGAAAATATGGCCAAGGGGAAAACCATTTTTGGCGACAATGAAATTACTTCGAATCACGCCTACATCACACCGGCCCCTTCTCTGTTCATGAGTGCGCATTTCTATGCTCCCAAAAAACACCTTTTCTATCACGAACTGTGGACAAGCACCGCCAATATGATTGTCATTTGGTTCATGACAATGCTGCTCATGATATTGCTGTACTTCGATGGACTGAAAAAATTCTTGGAATTTTCACCCTTTGAGCTAATCAAAAAGCGGAAACCCAGAGAATAATAGTCAAAAAAAAAGAGCCGTTCTCACGGCTCTTCGATTTCTACTATTTTGAAGGGTATGTTGATTATCGCATCGTAGTCCTCTCCTGCCTCCAGCATATCCTCATCATCTTCTTCATAATACCAATAGATGGTCACATCATTAGATATCGTTTCCAACTTCTTGAAAACGTCCAAGATACACTTGCTGGAACTGGTGTTGAAATACTCCAATTGAATATTTACGCGGGTTTGAGACTTCGGGCTTTTTCCGTAATTCTCTATCCATTCAATCAATGGTCGATAGAACTCAATCGAGTTTTCCGGGATTGACCTTCCTTTAATTTCCAAAAACCCTTCGGATGAAACAAAATTCACGCTTGGCGTCTTCTGCGTTCCGGCAATTTTAATGTCGTCCATTTTCACTTTTTTTCTCAGGGTCGAAAGTAGTCAATTTTCCCTTTTATGACCAATCGACCTTTTAATTTGAAGACTGATTTGCGCACCTTTGCGCCCGACAAATTTTGATGAATCAGAAAGAAGATTGGTTTGAGTCGTGGTTTGACTCACCCTATTATCATCACTTATACAGCCACAGAAATCCTGATGAGGCCCGTTCTTTTTTGGAATCATTCCAAAAAAAGGAAAATATGTTGCCCGGAGGGAAAGTGCTGGACTTGGCTTGCGGCACCGGAAGACACACCCGTACGCTTTCCTCAATGGGTTTCGATACCTATGGTATTGACCTTTCTGCCAATAACATCGAAATTGCCAAATCACTTACTTCTTCGACCGTTCATTTTTCGGTAGCTGACATGCGTAGTTTCAAACTGCCTGTCAAATTCGATTTCATTTTCAACTTGTTTACATCATTCGGTTACTTCGATGATCCCAATCAAAACTACGCGGTTTTAGCCAACTGCAGAGAACATTTGAACACAACAGGAAGAATGGTGATTGACTATTTCAACTCTCACCTTGTCATCCAATCCTTGGTGAGCAAAGAGTCTATTCAAAGAGACCTCTTGCAATATGAAGTAACGAGATATGTGACGGACTCAGCTGTCATAAAAGAAATCCGCGTGACTGATAAAGGAGTTAAGCATTCCTTTATGGAGAAAGTAGGTTTGCTGGATTTGGATCAATTTGCAGTTTTGGCTAAAAAAACGGGCTTCAAAATTCTCAGAACCTATGGCACATATAGCCTGCAACCCTTTTCCCGCGAATCTTCTGAACGTTTAATTCTGGTATTAGAGAAAGCTTAACTACGACATGATTGATTCTATTGCATTATTTCTTGCTGCATTTTTTCCCGGCTTTGTGCTGTTGATGCTTAACAGACAACTCAAGGGCCTTCGCTACTTATTGGCATTCAGTGGTGCCTATTTGGTCTCATTAATTTTTACCCATTTGGCTCCCGGAGTTTATGGAGCGGGTGGGACAAATGCCGGTCTATGGATAATCATCGGATTTTTAATACAGATTATTCTTGAGTTCGTATCACATGGAGCCGAGCACGGCCATGTTCACCATCATTCCAAGGGATTTCCAATTGGAGTGTTGGTTGGCCTTCTGATACATGCATTTCTTGAAGGCCTGCCTTTTCACAATCATCACGGCCATGTGCATGACCATGCGCATTCTCATGATCATCAATTGCTCATCGGGATAGTCGTACATCAAATACCTATTTCAATTGCCCTGGCTTCGATGGTTATGTCGTCCGGATTTGGTCGACTGAGTACATTTTTGTGCCTTTTGGCCTTTGGATTAGCGGCACCGGCAGGGGCCTTTTTTTCAGGAATGATGAATGCGTCCTTCATTGAGCAGTATGGTTATGTTTTCGATTGCCTGGTCATTGGCGTCCTTCTTCATATTGCCACGACTATCTTGTTCGAAACGGACACTTCGCATCGCGTAAACCTCATCAAATTGACAATCATTGCTGCCGGTCTTTCGGTTGGCTTTCTTGAATTTTGAAGTGCAAGCGAATTCTTGCTCGAAAAAAGTTATTCCGGGAACACATCATGCCTTACCTTTGTTATGCTTTAGATGAATAACCTGCAAAATTCACCTATGACATTAATTGAAGAAGGCGCTAGCTATGTCAATGAGCATAGTATGGCCTGTGGGGGAACCCTCACTCTAACAACCACCCAGCTCATGTTCGAATCGACAGGTGGGTTGACAAAGTGCTATTCATTGTCTTTTCCACTATCTGAAATCAGTGAGGTCACATGGTTCAAAACCTTGAGCATCATACCAAATGGATTCAGTTTGATGCTGTCTAATGGTGACATTCAGAGTTTCATTGTTCTGGACAAAAAACGCTGGAAAGACTTGATTGACCAAGCCAAAGAAAACCGCCCTGTAGTTTCTCTGTAATGTTTTTTTCCATTTCTGAAACTCCTTGTCTATAGCAGGCGTAGGATGGGGCATGAAACACTTAGACCCCAACAGCCAGTCAGACAACAGAGAAGTTAAAAAGTGCTTGGTGCGCATCAGTTTGAACAAAACAGAAACCATCAAACCTTACAACACCACTTTCGGAGTGAAAATATTCACCCACTCTCTAAATTAATGGTATTTCCCAAACAAGTGGGACGCCATGAGCAACGCCTTGTCCATTTTAGCTTTTTGGACACTTGTGGCAAAGCCCAACTCGTTCAGCAATGAACAAAGCCGCTCGGTCGGCATATTCCCGGTAAGCGTGTCCGCGGCCATCGGACAGCCCCCAAAGCCCTGAAGAGCACCATCAAAATTTACGCATCCCGCATCCAAGGCCGCTTCGGCTTTTTCCTTCCAATTGGCAGGTGAACTGTGGAAATGGGCACCCAATGTCAATTCAGAAAACGACTGATTCAACATTTTAAAAAGGGATGTAATGCTATCTCTGTTGGAACTGCCAACTGTATCGCTCAGGGCAAACTGCCTGATATCAAATCGACTATTCAACACCTCAATCCATTCGGCCACGATGTCGGGAGCCCAAGGCTCGCCATAGGGATTGCCAAAAGCCATTGAAATATAAATATTGGGTTTCTTGTTGGCTTGATCACAAATCTCCGCGATGCGCCCGACTAAATCTGCAGCTTTGTCCAATGAAGAATTGGTGTTGCGCAATTGAAATTCTGAACTCACTGAAAATGGAAAACCAATGAACTCAATAGCAGGATGACCGGCTGCTTGCAATGCCCCGCGCTCATTGGCAACGATAGCCAGAAGCTTGGTTTGTGACTGCTCAAGATTCAAAGAAGAGAGAACATCCTCAGTGTCTTGCATCTGGGGAATAGCCTTGGGGGAAACAAAACTTCCGAAATCAAGCACATCAAAACCAACCTCCAGCAGCGTTTGGATATAGGAAGTTTTTACCTCCGTGGGAACAAAATCCTTAAGGCCTTGCATAGCGTCTCTGGGACATTCTGTAATTCTAACGTGCTTCAATTGGGTAGTATCCATGTGTGGGCAAATTTATGTGCGTAAAACCCGATACACCTGCCAAAGAATCCATAAGGCCAATGTAATAGCGGCTTGAAAAATTGGTCAAAACAACACCTTGACTTGGTATTTCTTCTGATTTTAAAAGTGCCTTGACTCCCGATTTGCCATTTAATAACACCACTGCGTTTGGGTAGCTATTGATGAATTTCGCGTCATTTTGACCTGAAACGACCAATAGTTCACCGGAACCGAACAAAAGGACCGGTCTTTGCCAGTATACGTTTTCTGAGACGAATACGGAGTCCCTATCGATGTTTATCTCTTGTGGACGTTCAATTTCCAGATCATCCCAGTAGTGCCCCACGAGATAGGAAAGTTTGTTTTCATCTTGATACAGACTGTCAGAATTGAGAAAATAGCCCTTGCCGGACCGGTAGATGGTTACCGCGACCCTATTGTTGACCGCATGAACACATGCCGAAGAAATCCGATTGAGTTTGTAGGATTCTATTGCCTCTTCAGCACTGATAATCAACAAACAAAACATAGCTAAAAAGGCGAATTTTCGGCTTTTGCCTGTCAAATAGAATATGGAAAAAATGATAAACCCATAAACCGCATATACCTCGAACACGGAGATTGAAACCCCTTTTATCTGTGCAAAGGGAAATCTCTCGACCAGGGCAACGAGCTCATTGAGCCAATAGGTCAGAATGTTCAGCAGGTATTGCATCCATCCGGAGATAATCGGGATAGGACTGAGGATAAAAAATGCCAAGGTCAGGTATAATAAAACGGTTGCGGCCGGAATAACGAAAAGGTTAGATACCAAGAAATATGTTGGAAACTGGTGGAAATAAAGCATTCCAAGCGGAAACGTTGCCAGCTGAGCAGCGAACGAAACACATATCAACTGCCACGATTTGTCCAATAATACATTGGGTGGATTCCAGATGGTTTCAAATGCTCTCGCCCATAAGACGATTCCCAAAACAGCTAAATACGACAACTGAAATCCCACTTCGAAGAGGATGCGCGGATTGATTACCATCAAGATAAAAGCCGACTCTGCCAGCGAATTGTATATGCTGTACGGGCGATTCAATGAAGTACCCAATGCAATGAAAGTGAACATGGTGGCGGCTCTTGATACGGAAGGAGAAAAGCCTGTCACTCCGGCATAAAACCATAGTGCCGATGCAACGACCACAAACCGAATCCACTTCCAACGCCTCTTCCCGGCCACTTTGTTAAAGAGCCAAAGTACCACTACATAGAACAGCCCAACATGCAGTCCGGAAACCGCCAGGACGTGCATAGCACCGGCAGCCGAAAACGCCTTGAACACCTCAGGATCAAGCAAGTCTCTTTCGCCCAAAACCAGTGCAGCAAGCACACCCAATTCTCGCTTTTCTATCGGTCCCGAGTCAAGTAAACCAATTAATTTGTTGCGAATAATTCCGAGGTGATAACTGAGACTAAACAGTGGTGGATCTATCTCCAGCTCCTTGGTATCAATCGACTTAGCGTTCAGCCTATGGTCGATACCACGATAGCGCATGTATTTCTTGTAGTTGAACTCTCCCGGATTCTTTGGACCCTCTATTTCTTTTAGATCGGCACCGGTGAGAAGAATGGTACCGGGTAAAAAGACCGATTGCGAATCTGACTTTTCCATATAGAGCAATACTTTGCCTGTGGTTGGCAAAAAAATCGAATCGCCAAAACCGATTAATTCAACTTCATATCTGGTGCTATTGGCTTTTTCGGTGGCAAAATCCAATACCTTAATCATAAAAAGATCGGATTCGGCAATGGGGGCTCGGGAATAATGATTTATACTACCGGTGTGAATTGTTGCCTCCGCCAGAACCAAACCCGACAGAAAATAAATGGGAAAAATAAGATAACCATGCCAATGCCTTCTCGTGTATCGAGAGGCTATTGAAGTTATACAGGGCAAACTCATCAACCCTATAGCACACAGAACCAGGAGAAATAACACACCGGGGATCCAAAAACCCCATTCCTCCCGGGCTATTATGCCAAGGGCAAACGGAAAAACTACTCGAATAAATGGGTCAGAGCCCCACCTGAATCTCATTAAACACTCTTATGAGCGCGGAAAATGAGAAAATTAAGCTTACATAACTTAAAGGCATTTGAAGTAATCAAATGGTTCTAAACAATCATTGCACTTCCAAAGTGCCTTGCAAGCAGTTGAACCAAATTGGCTGACCATAAACGTGTTATCTGAACGACAAAAGGGGCAATTCACTTTGTGCGCTGTACCTAAAAGTGAATTCTTGTCTGCTGTTGACTCCACAGGTGGGGCAATTCCGCTTTCTAAAAGCTTTTTCCTCCCGACATCAGTGAGCCAATCAGTGGTCCAGGCCGGTGTGAGTCGGGTGACAACTTCAAAAGGTCCAACACCTTTTTCAACTAAAATTTCGCGTATGTCTTCTTCTATTACACGCATGGCGGGACACCCGCTGTAAGTGGGCGTAATAGAAACAATCCATTTTCCTTCGGACCTTTCCACCCCGCGCAAAACCCCCATGTCCACGATGCTGAGGGCCGGAATTTCCGGGTCGAACACTTCGGCCAAAATGTCTATTACTTCAGATTTGGAGATGACTTTCAAAATTCCGATTTCAAAGTTGTCGTTTCGAACCGGAATAATCCGGGGGTTACAAATCGTTTGCCTCGGCTATAAGCTCGGCAATATCCTTAACAGAGATTTCCGCCTCTTTGTTGAAATTCTTAACACCGTCTGTCATCATTGTGTTACAAAACGGGCAGCCCGTAGCGATGATGTTCGGTTTAGTTTCCAATGCATCTTCCGTGCGTTCGACATTGACTTCCTTGTTGCCGGGTTCGGCTTCTTTGAACATCTGAGCTCCGCCCGCTCCGCAGCATAATCCTTTGGACCTGCATCGTTTCATTTCGACCAGTTCCGCGTCCAGTTTTTCGATTAATTCTCGAGGTGCCTCATAGACATCATTTGCGCGACCGAGATAGCAAGGATCATGAAAAGTGATGCGCTTGCCAACAAAAGAGCCACCGCCTTTAATTACCAATCTTCCTTCAGAAATAAGCGCATTGATGAATTGGGTGTGATGAACAACTTCATATTGACCGCCCAACTCCGGATACTCGTTCTTAAGCGTATTAAAGCAATGCGGACAAGCTGTTACGATTTTGGTTACCCCATAGGCGTTCATCACTTGGATGTTTTGCATGGCCTGCATTTGAAACAAAAATTCATGACCTGCACGCTTGGCGGGGTCTCCGGTGCAGCTTTCCTCGGTGCCGAGGACAGCGAATTTGACATTGCACTGAGCCAATATTTTGACAAATGCTTTGGTAATCTTTCGAGCTCGGTCGTCAAAACTGCCTGCACAACCTACCCAAAACAAAACTTCGGGGGTCTCCCCCGTTGCGGCCATTTGGGCCATCGTGCGAATCTCAATCAGGCTCATAAGTCATTTTTCCATGAGAGACGCTCGGCCGCGGGAAATGCCCATGGTGCGCCATTATTCTCAATATTGTTGAACATTCCGGTGATGGACTCGGGCGACTTGCTTTCCTCCATAATGAGAAACTGTCTCAAATCCATGATGATGCCCAGCGGATTGATATTGACCGGGCAGGCATCGGTGCAGGCATTACATGTTGTGCAAGCCCAAACTTCTTCTTCGGTGATATAACTACCGAGCAATGATTTGCCATCCTCCATCGCCAACCCTTTCATTTCCAACCCGGATAATTCCTCAGCGCGATCGCGCGTGTCCATCATGATTTTTCGAGGAGAAAGCAACTTGCCTGTTTGATTGGCAGGACAAACGGATGTACATCTTCCGCACTCTGTGCAAGAGTATGCGTCCAGCAGTTGTTTCCAAGTCAAATCCCGGGTATCCTTTGCGCCAAATTTCTCAGGTGTTGAATCTGTCGCGGGAGCTGCAAAGGCACCGGCATCCGGGTTAATCATTAAGTTGACCTCACGGGTAACTACAGGATTGTTTTTGAATTTTCCCTTTGGGGTGATGCTTCCGTAGTAAACATTGGGAAAAGAAAGAATGATGTGCAGGTGCTTACTATGCGGGAGATAAACCAAGAATCCGAATATCCCGATAATGTGAAACCACCAACAAACGCGCTCAATCATGTGCAATTGGCCATAGGTGTCGGGTAGCAAATCTTGAAACCACCGACTGACGGGCAATTGCCAAAGACCGTTATCCTCCAATCCCAATTGGGTGGAATTCTGCATTATCATGACCGAATCTGCCGCATTCATGGTGAGAAATGCGGTCATCAGTAAAATTTCGACAATCAATATAATGTTCGCATCACTCTTCGGCCAAGAGGTCATTTCACGGAGATGGAACCGCTTGATGCGAAGCACATTTCTTCTAATCAAGAAAATAATGCAGGCGACAATCACAGCCAGAGCAAAATACTCAAAAGTGTGAATGAGAAATACATAGAAACCACCCATGAATCTCAAAATCCTGTGTGTGCCGAAAAGGCCGTCAATGACAATTTCAAGCAATTCGATATTGACAATCAGGAATCCGGCATACACCAAAAAGTGAAGAATGCCCGGAATAGGGCGAACCATCATTTTACTTTGGCCCAAAGCAACCATTATCATGGTTTTCCACCTTAGCCCGGAATTGTCATTGATTAATACATCGCGCCCTGACAATATGCTTTTTCTGACTCGCAACAGTCGGGTGCCGGCCAACCAAGCGGTTAGACCCAAAAGGACAGCGAATAGGATGTTTGCAATCATTGCTTTTTCTCTTTGAGCACTTCCTCAATTTGTTGCTTGATCTGCTTCTTCTCCTCTTTGGTAAAGCCGTCACGGTCTTTTCGGCTGATGAGCGAGAAATTAATGTAGCGAGAGGGATTGACACGCATGTCTTCCAACAGGCGGTCCAGTTGTTCTCCGGACGAATTGAGGTTATTATACAACGAGTCGTTTTGGACTAGTTTGCCCACCGTACCGGTACCGTTATTAACTTCTTCTAATACTTTGGTCAATTGTGCTATGGCCTTGTTTGCATTGTCAATGGTTGTGACAAAATCGAGCTTGGCAGCTTGGTCTCCTATTTTGTCCAAATTGGCCAGAATCGAAGTGATTTTATCATTGTTAGCGGCCAAGTTAGAAGCAATTCGATCGGCATTTCCAATAATACTCTTGAGTCGCTCTTTGTTCTCGGCCACCATTTCGTCAACGCGTCCTGCAGTGGTTTCCAGTGTCATTAACGACCGTTGAAGTGACTGAAAAGACTGTGGCAGACCCTGGGTGGATTCATCATCAAACAAGGCTTTGATATTGGCCAGAATATCGTCCAAATCTTTGACCAGAGATTCGGTGCGTTTCTTCAGTGGTTCCAATTCTGCTTTGAGGGCAGCGGCAATATCTTGCTCTACCAAGCCTTGCAATTCAGAGCCCGATTCGGCCATTTCGGTCGATTCGCCTTGAACCAATTCGATGGCCTTGGAACCAAAAAAATCGGCCGAGAAAATTTTGGCCTTGCTATCGGTCGGCACATTGATATCGGGCTGGTTGATGGAGAAATGAACCACCAACTTGCCCGTACCGTCTTCAGAGAGACGGATTTTTTTAACTACACCAATCTTAAAACCGTTGATGATAACCGGATTGGATGTACTCAGGCCGTCTATATGGTCATACACCGCGTAGTAATCACGGCTACGGGCAAAAAAGTCTTCACCTTTTAGGTAATTAATCCCGATGACCAAAATGGCAATGGCGGCCGTTACAATAATCCCTACCTTAAATTCTTTTGACACGAATTACTTTTTCTTGAGATGTTTTTCTGCCTCATCGATAGTGATACGCTCGCCATCTCGGATAGCTATTACAAATGCACCCTCAAAACCCAGTTTACGCAAAGCGGTTTGAAATTCTTTTGCCTTTTCGGGGCTTTCAGTTTTCCCTGCCGCATAGCGATGAACTCCGGGGCTAATATACTCATCGACCCCTTGGAGGCCTTTGAAGTCGGTCGAGGTTTTATCCATTTTTTTCGAAGAAGTCAATATCTGAACTTGGTAATAAACGCTGCCGGTATTTTCTCTCACCACGACAGAATTGATATCACTCTTTGATTCTGTTTTTTCGGCCTTGGGCTTGACTTCGCTTACCGAGTCGTCAACCGGCATTGCGCCTTCCACTTCGGCCTTGTAGTCTCTGATGGCGCGATAGAGAGCCGATGCGATTTGGGTTTTTCCCTCTTCACTGTTGAGGAAAACCTCTTCGTCAGGATTGGTCAAAAAACCCATTTCGACCAACACTGAAGGCATGGTGGTGAATGAGATCACATAGTACCCTGCTTGGCGAACACCTCGGTCCACGCGACCCACGCGATTGCGAAATTGGTCTTGAATTTTTTTGGACAAATTGAGACTCTGCTCCAAGTATACGTTTTGGCGCAGGCTCAATGCAATGTATGTGTCAGGTTCTTTGGGGTCAAAACCCGCGTAACGTTCTTCATAGTTGTCTTCCAGATAGATAGATGCGTTCTCACGCATGGCCGACCGCAATGCATCTTCCGTTTTGTGCATGCCCATCACATAAGACCCGCTACCCACTGCGTGTGGCTTGGCAAAGGCATCACAATGAATGGACACAAATAAATCAGCTTTGCTCTTATTGGCGATATCCACACGGTCGCCAAGGGTGGGAAAGCTGTCATCCTTGCGGGTGTATACCACTTTGACATCCGGCATATTCTGCTTGATGTAGTCGCCCAATTTCAGGGCTACTTCCAAGGTGATGTTCTTCTCGGTCGATTTGAATTTTCCCGTCCCCAAGTTCCCGGGGTCTTTGCCACCGTGACCCGCATCAATCACAATCGTTTTGATTGCATTGACCGGAGGGAATGGTTTGTAGGTGGCTGACAAAAGAAAAATGCCCAATGAAAGGAAAACATAAACCGAGCGTTTTTCCCATTTATTGTGTGGTCTGACGTTTGCTCTCTCCATGGCCTGAGGGGTTTATTCTTAGTTTTGCCCCGTTATTTCCGCATTTAACAAATTTATCTTGACTGTCCTGCAGGTTCGTTTTTTTCCTGTGCAAATTATCACAGCAATTCTGTTGATAATGTGTGCCAATGCTGCGGGTAACGGGCTTTTCGGCAGAAAATTGCAAATACCCGGCCGAGATACTTTGGTGGTGCCGATAGACACATTGTCATTGAGCACACCAACGGACACCACAGCTATCGAAAACTCGGGCGAAGAAGAGAAAGAATTCATCAATGCTACGATCTTTTACAATGCCGATACAATCGTATTTGATGCTATCAACGAGCGCATTTTGCTCTTTGGCAATGCCGTGGTGAAATATGAAAAGATAGAACTTCAGGCCGGACACATCGTTTACGAAATGGCTGAAAATCAAGTAACTGCCCAATCAATTCCTGACTCATCGGGCACCAATGTCAGCTATCCGGTATTCAAAGAGGGCACCCAAATTTTCGATGCGAAACTGATCAAATACAACTTTCGGACAGGAAAGGCCTACATCGAAAGTGTGATTACCGAACAAAGTGAAATGTTCTTGCACTCGAATCAAACAACACGGTTGCCCAATGAGCAAGTGCATATTCGCAATGGAAAATTCACTACATGCAGTAAGGAGAACCCCCATTATCACTTTCACATCACTCGCGGTATTGTCATTCCCGATGATAAAATAGTATCGGGGCCACTGTATATGAAAATCAGAAAAGCGCCTACACCGTTGGCTTTGCCTTTTGGCTTTTTCCCCAACAAAAGGACAAGTTCTCATGGCATAGTTCTACCAACGTTTGGCGATGGAGCAAGCCTCGGTTACTTTCTGAGAGATGGTGGCTATTATCTGCCGTTGGGAGAAATAGCCGACACGCGACTTTTAGCAGACATTTATACCAGAGGAAGCTGGACGGTGCGGAATATTACCAACTACAGGGTTCGCTACAAATTCAATGGCAGTTTCAACATCTCTCGTACAGTTTTTAAACGCGGCTTATCAGAACTTCCCACTTTCAAAAAAGACACTGAGTTTTTTTTGAGATGGAGCCATAATCAAGACGCCAAAGCTCGACCGGGGAATACATTTTCGGCCAACGTCAATGCCGGAACCCGGAACAATTTCACCAACAACATCAACTCTTCTCAAAACGACTATTTGAGCAACACTTTCCAATCAGGTATTTCATGGTCAAAACAGTGGCAGAATAAACCTTACAACCTGCGCGCAAATCTTCGACACGCGCAAAACTCCAACTCACGAAACGTAGATTTTACGCTCCCGAGCGTGGCTTTCAACGTCAGCCGATTTGAGCCTTTGGCCAAAGTGGGGCCGGGAGGTTTGGCCAAAAAGAAGTGGTACCAAGAAATAGGAATGAACTACAGCACTGAGTTGGAAAACAGGGCCACAGTGCCTGATTCGCTGCTTCAATTGAACAATCTGTCCGCTGTAGGAACACGTTTTCGAAATGGTATCAGGCACACGGCCGGACTTCGCACTTCGCTCAAGGCCGGCTATGTGAGCATCGTGCCGGCTGTCAATTTCACCGAAGTTTGGTATTTGGACCAATTGCTTGTTGGCTATGACCAAGAAGCCAACGCGGAAGTGCGCGATACTTTGAATGGGTTCACCCGTGGGTTTGACATGAATGCATCGGTAACAGCCAATACCAAAATTTTCGGAACCTTCAACTTTCGCAATGCCAAGCGCCTGACGGCTATTCGTCATGTTATTACGCCCAACGTAGGTTTCTCTTGGCGACCCGAAACAGGAGATGAAGTTTCTGTGGCGGTACCCGATACCATCAACCCCATCACCTACAGTCCATTGGACATTGGCGTTTTTGGCCGTGTGGGAGGCCCTGCCAGTGGCTCTATCACCTATGGTGTGATGAACAACCTCGAAATGAAGTGGAAAGAACGTAAAGGAGACAAGCCCGAAACGAAAAAAATCAAAATCATAGATAGCTATCGATTGGGTGGGGCCTACGACCTGATGCGCGATTCCTTGAGGTTTTCGGACATAGCGGCAAGCGGCTTCACCGCCATCACAGAAAAAGTCAATATCAACTACAACGCATCCTACTCACTCTATGACCGCGACACGCTGGGACGACTTGTAGACAATATGCTCATCTCCACTCAAAACAAACTTTGGCGCATGCAAAGCACCGGCATCGGCCTCACATTGACATTCAAGGGCCAACAGAAAGAAAAGAAAGAGCAAGAAAAAGAGCCAAACATTCCCGAAGAGGAAATGGCATTCATTGATCGAAACCGAAGTGAATTTGTGGATTTTAATATGCCCTGGGCCCTCAATTGCACCTATAGCCTCAACCTCCAAAAACAGTTTGACCAAATACAAAGAGCCGATACGAACCAAATAACGCAGTCTATTCTGGTAAACGGTGATTTCACTGTTTTGAAAAGATGGAAAGTAGGCTTCAACTCAGGTTATGATTTCACATCAAAAGAGCTAACCCCCACCACATTGAATCTCTATTGGGATTTGCATTGCTGGGAGTTGGCCGTGGACTATATCCCTTTCGGTATCAGGAAGAGCTACGCCATCAGACTCAATGTCAAAGCCGCTGTATTGCAAGATTTGAAGCTGCAACGCAGGCGCAATCTGAGCCAAGGCGACCTGTTACTATGAGCCATTTTCCACTCATTTATTGTAAAGAAAATCAAAATCGACCACACCCTGCGGCAGCGCTATCGGATTGACCAAATTTCCGTTTCCGTCCACTTGGCTCCACGTTGAAGCAGTCGAGATGTACAAACTTCCTGAAACTTGGTTTTCACGGACTTGCAAAACGCTTTGGGTACCCGAAACCAACGAAATCTGAGAGAAGCCCGGACCGGCCAAATACAATCCTTCATCGGTCAAAATTGCATATGAGTCGTCAGTGCGTTTCACAACGCTCTTGATCGATCCGGAGGTCTGCCCCACCCCGGCATCAGTCACGCTCAAATCGGATGCATTCATTTGTTTGACTGTCCATTGATTACCAACCGTGACCAACAAAAGCATAGAGCCATTGGATAGAGGAAATATGTCGTTGACCTCGAAATCGAGTTGAGCAGACTGAAGCAATACACCACTCGTTCGGTTGAAGACAAATAACACCTTCATACCCGCGGCTTGGTTGCGCGCAAAGACAAACACTGAGGTGTCAAACACACGCACCATATCCGGCACAAACCCGGACCCGATGTTCAAAGTCAAAAGTTGCTGGCCTTTTTTGCCCAAAGCCCGCACCGTGCCATCAGACAAAGCAACGTAATAGCGCAAATCAACAGAGCTGAACCACATGTCCATCACGGGATATTGGACCTGGCCCGCCTGAATAGGCAATACTCCCCACTCATAAAAACCGCTGCTGTTCAAGAATCGAATGCCTGAGCTGAAAGTGGAAGCCAAAACGATTTCTTGGAAATAAGAACCGGCCAAAAGCTTCGAGACATTTCCCCCAACAGTCGTGGCAGATAGTAAATCGCCATTACTCAACGAATCAATAGCTGTTTCTTGGCCAATATTCCTCACAAACAACGTCCCGGTCAAAGCCAATGGCGTCTCAATCAATTGAATTTGTCTGAACACCTCGCGCGTGTTGATGCCATCACCCACTGTCAATTGAATGAAGTAATTGCCCGAGGTAATGTGGACATCATCAACCACCAAAGCCGCGTTGATGTCCGCTTGAGTTCCGGAAAATTCATTTTGCTGATAGACAGACGAAATTGGAACTCCATCACCTTTGGTCACCGCTAGTTTGACAAATCGCAGCACATTGTTGTCACTTACCGAAGCATTCACATAGACCGTGTCGGGCAAATAATACGTTTTGCCGGTCGATGGCGAGTTAATGCTTCCTTGCGGAAGTATGTCATCCGCGTCCTTTTTGCATGCAGTAAAAAACAAGATTCCGGCAACCAATAAAGCCAACCTCGCGCTCATTAAGTTCATGGCTTAAAAATAATCACCCTTCTCCTCCGCTATTAGAATGTGATTGAACACGATAAAAGTTCTGAACAACACATCGCAAGTTTTTCCACCGAAGTATCTTTCCCCTCCGCGAAAAAATGGCCAAACAGTCCACATCTCTTATGAAGACCAACAAGCCCCGAAGTGAGTCAAAGATCTTTGCTCAGTTCAACGGGCTGGGTAAAATCCCACCCCAAGCCATTGATTTGGAGGAGGCTGTTTTGGGCGCGATGATGCTCGAAAACGAAGCCGTCAACCGCGTGATGGACGTATTGGGCCCGGAGAGTTTCTACAAACCCGAGCACCAAAACATCTACATGGCCATCAAGGAATTGTTCAATGATTCCAAGCCGGTGGACATTCTCACCGTAACACAGTTTTTGAGGTCAAAGTCCTTGCTGGAGGTCTCCGGAGGCCCCGGTTACATTGCCCAATTGACGGGCCGTGTCTTATCATCTGCCAACGTGGAGTTTCATGCCCGGGTCATCAGCCAAAAGCACATTCAGCGCGAACTGATACGTCTTTCGGGAGAGATTATCGAGCAGGCCTACGATGAGACTACCAACGTCCTTGACTTGCTGGACAAAGCCGAGGCAGGCCTTTTTGAAGTCAGTGAGGGCAACCTGCGCAAGCAATACTCATCCATGAGTAACCTCATTCACGAAGCCATGGGCCGCATCGAGAAAGCCCGTAATTCCGAAGGCGGTTTGTCCGGCATTCCATCCGGATTCACCGAGGTAGACCGAATTACGGGTGGCTGGCAACGGTCTGATATGGTTGTCATTGCGGCTCGCCCCGGTATGGGAAAAACCGCTTTTGTGCTGAGTATGGCCCGCAATATGGCTGTGGATTTCAAAATCCCGGTGGTCGTTTTTTCTTTGGAAATGTCAGCTGTTCAGTTGGTCCAAAGACTTATTTCCAGCGAAGCGGAAATAAGTCAAGAGAACATAAAGCGAGGGACTTTGGCCGACCACGAGATTGTCCAACTGCACAAACGAATCAACAAACTTTCCGAAGCCCCGATTTTCATTGACGATTCTCCCGGATTGTCAGTGTTCGAACTTAGGGCCAAATGCCGCAGGCTCAAGTCCCAGCATGGCATACAGATGATTATCATAGATTATTTGCAGCTGATGAATGCGGGCGGAGACACCCACGGCAATCGTGAGCAAGAAATCAGTACCATCTCACGCTCTATCAAGTCACTGGCCAAAGAACTGGATGTGCCTGTTATCGCACTCAGCCAGTTGAGTCGCTCTGTGGAATCGCGTTCGGGCGAGCGTGTTCCCGTGTTGTCAGACTTGCGCGAATCCGGAGCCATTGAGCAAGATGCCGATATCGTTTCGTTCATCTACCGGCCCGAATACTATGGCCTCACTGAAGATAGACAGGGCAATCCAACCAAAGGAATAGGTAAGTTTATCATAGCCAAGCACCGCAATGGAGCGACAGCCAGTGTGGACCTGAGATTTATCGGGCATTTCGCCAAGTTCACCAATTTGTTTGATTTCGACAATTCACCCGAGTTTCCCAAGTCAATTCAGGCAAATCATGCATTCGAAGGACAACAAACCATCACAGTTGGATCTAAAATTAATGCCATGCATGATGACGAGTCACTCCCGGATAGTCCGTCTGACATGCCATTTTGATTTTTAGGCTTAACCCTTTTTCTAAAAACCTCCCGCAATTCAGAACTTATCTTTGGTCGGTCGGAAGCAATCACCGTAGCCATAGAAACATGAAGCCACTCGCTCTGCTGTCGCTTGCCTTTATTCTCAGTTTTTCCTCATTTGGGTCCAAGATTTTGATACCCATGGACGAGACTCAGAAAAACCATCTCAAAGCCTACGGAATTGCGTATTGGATACTTCAAAACAACATCGAAATCGAATGGCTCTTAAACTATAGAGGCGGCAGTTTTCTGATTGCCAATTTCGCGGACATCACCAAAGAATGCAATATCCGCGGTGTGTCGTTTCAGATAATAGCCGATGTGCAAGCGCAGAACATTTATGCCGAAGTATCCGATCCCGAAGTCAATATGGAGCGGGTCAAGCTGGAGGTGGCACCAAAAATTGCCGTATACACGCCTCTCTCTGCCCAGCCGTGGGATGATGCAGTCACATTGGCCATGACCTATGCCGAGATACCTTATGATAAAATCTATGACCAAGAAATTCTTCAATTGGAGTTGCACAAGTATGACTGGCTGCACCTCCATCACGAAGACTTCACAGGCCAGTACGGCAAGTTTTATGCGGCCTACAGAAATGCATCATGGTACCAGCAGCAAGTGGCTCAGATGGAAAACTTGGCCATTCAGATGGGTTTTCAGAAAGTCTCCAAAATGAAGCTTGCCGTAGCCCAAGAAATCAAAAATTTCGTTCTGGGCGGAGGATTCTTGTTCACCATGTGCAGCGGAACAGACAGTTTTGACATTGCCTTGGCCGCCCAAAACACTGACATCTGCGAATCGATGTTCGATGGAGATCCGGCCGATCCCCAAGCACAGGAGAAACTCGATTTTGATTTATCCATGGGCTTCAGAAACTTTCCGTTGGAGAAAAATCCCATGGTGTATGAGTTTTCACCTATTGATGGAACACCCGACCACACCAAACTCGGACAATCAGGTGACCTTTTTACGCTGTTTGATTTTTCAGCCAAGTGGGACATTGTTCCCACTATCTTGACGCAAAACCACGAAAAAGTTATAAAAGGTTTTATGGGTCAAACGACCAGTTTCAGGTCGCAATACATCAAACCCGAAGTCACCATCATGGGAGAAACAAAAAGCTTGGGTGTGGCCAAATACATTCACGGTTCAATGGGGCAGGGCCAATGGACGTTCTATGGTGGTCACGATCCCGAAGACTACCAACACAAGGTGGGTGATCCTCCTACCGACTTGAACCTACATCCCAATTCACCGGGTTATCGTCTGATTTTGAATAACATTCTCTTTCCTGCGGCTAAGAAAAAAGAGCAAAAAACCTGATTTGCTTATCGGTCTTTATCCGCTTGTGAAAGCCGCTTAAGCACCTGATTCAGATTCTTTTTCTTTCCTTGATCAAGGCGTTTTTGCGCACATGGTGTGTAGAATTTGTGGGCCAATAAAAAGGCAGCATTGATTTTCAACCATTCCTTATCACTGTATTTCAACCCCTTTACATTCTCCCACTCCGCGCGCAGACTGTCCGAACCGACCCAGAAATCTGATGTCCCCAGATAAGCCAAATCAGCGTCTCTGATGATTTCTTCCAGCCTGTTTGTCGGAGAGTGAGGGTAATAAGTTGCGAGGATTAATGATTTGACATGATCAATACGCTCTTGGTCATCATCGACCGAAATCAGATATTCCTCTGACATGTTGGCCCCAATCTCCTCATGTTTTTCAGGGTTTTGACTGTAGCCAATATCGTGGAACAGCGCAGCAATAGTCAACAGGCTCTTCTGAGAAGGATCTATGCCGCATTCCTCCGCAATTAGTTGTGTCTGCGCAACAACCGACTCTGTGTGCTGAAAATTGTGATAGGAAAACCGATCCGAGAAATTATCGCGGTAATAATCTTCCACGAACGCCCTGATTCTTTCCATTTGAGTGAGAAATCGGCTTAACCGAGCCTCAGCAATGATAAATACTATTTGGCGATTTTAGTTTGGAGAGTGAAATAATGAAACTTGCCTTCATAAGGGGTGAAAGCAAACCGGATTTTGTCGTCTACTTTTTTGACAATGGTCAAAAAGCCCAACCCTGCACCGCCTTTCACACTGAAGTCCTCATTGCAGAGGGTTTCGATATATACTTTCTTCAACTCGTTCTCTGACAAAGAGCTCAGGTAGTTCAACTTCTTTGTCATGCCTTCAATTTCGTCAGAGAATATGAGATTGCCTGAGTAAATGACGTAGTTATCAGCAGATTGACACAGCAGATAAAAAGACTTCGACTCACCACTCGGAAAGCGTGCCGTATGCAAAGAAGCGTTTTGAAGAATCTCAATCAAAACAGTCAGAACTTTCTTCATTTGAGAGCGCTTGGCACCGGCCTCGGAGAGGGCCTTTTCTGACAGTTTTAACAACTGGTCCGAAGTGGCGGTATCAGACTCGCCCTGATAGGAAATCAGGACGGTTTCTTCACCCGCGTCACCGTACCTCTTGAATTGTGATTCAAGAATCAGATTGAGGTCACCGGATGTTGTTTCTGATATTGTAGACATAACCATGTTGGCACTTTTGAATAAAACTCCGTACAAATATAATAACAATCGACAAAACATCAAGAATTGTCGATAAAATAATTTTCAACCGAAGTTTGACACTATCAGAATACCTATCCCGGTCTCCATTATTTCAAAGGAAAGATGAGCTCTCCCGTTCCTTTTCTAAGCATTTCATAGAATTCTTTGCAAAAATTTTGCATGGGGCGATTGAATGGACGGTTGAACAGATAGCACTCCCATGCCTCCATGGCCACTTTTTTTGCAACATTCCAAGCATAAGGGTTATAGCCAACAGGACGCGGAAAAGAATCGATTCGCTTTTTTACTTCAATCAGTGTTTTCATTTGACCATTTCTTTAAGAATGGTCAAAGAATTAATTACAGGTACTCAACCTATTTACGTACCTCCACTCTATCCGATTTTTTTGTCCATTTCCAAGCACATCAACAAAGTCTCCCATCTATTCTGAAGCAGCATCAATCACCATTTCAGTGATATGAGATTTCCTTCAATCATATGGCGTCAATGTTTGTTGCAAAATCGCTCTTATTCTCTGACGCACAGAATCGGGAGAAACCACCTCTAAATCTTCAGCAAAGCCCATCAAAATGCCAATAAGTTCAGAAGAAATTTCTACCTCCAAGTTGACGAAGAAAACTCCGGAATCAACATCAGACACCATCTGACCGACATGGATGGGATGAGCCAAAATGTAGTCATGCCACCGGGCTGCAAGTTTCAACTTCAATTTGACCGGCATCTCATTTCCTACAGAAATACCTACTGCATGAGCGAAGTAATTCTTTACATCAAAACCGGCAGGGGATTCAAAGCAGACATCTAAAATTGATAATCGACTAATTCTATCGAGCCCAAAGGTGGCAATTTTGTCCTTCTCAACATTCCTTGCTATGAGATACCACATGTTTCTGTATTCCTTCAGCAGCAGCGGCTCCAACACATAGTTTGACATTTCGGATAATCCGAACTTCTTGTACAGAATCTTGATTCGTTGATGCCCTTCAATAGCCGAAATCAATGGCGCCAGGTATTGGCTGCCAATCGGATTGTGTTCCTTTTCAAACAACACAATATTCGTCAGTCTTCCATGATCAACAGGGGCAATACTCAATCTATCAATCACCTTCTGTATGGCATTTTCATATCCCGACAGCAAAGGAACATCCCTGAACTGTTCCAACGTGGCCGCAGCAAATCGTATGGCCGCCAAGTCATCATCATTCAGAGAAATTTGAGAAATCGAATAGTTTTCATCTGAATAATAATAGCCTCTGTGACCGGGATGGTACTCTATGGGCGCATAGTAGCCTAACTCAGACTCATTTCGCATAGCCCACAAATCCTTCTCGATTGTTGAACCCGAAATACGATCACTTCCACTTCCATATAGGCTTTCCTCACAAGCTTCACGCAGTTTCTCTTTTCCGGGATAA